>ERZ807291.1759-NODE-1759-length-34284-cov-8.145783_pt1 | contig 34284 bp, 26 predicted proteins | sample MGYA00521257_ERZ807291 | MGnify/ENA primary metagenome ERZ807291 (study PRJEB31413, sample SAMN03169783) | marine metagenome | biome: Marine; feature: Water; material: Subsurface seawater | place: North Sea | collected 2011-04-28 | depth 1 m m ...
TGTTCTTCTTGTTCTTCTTGTTCTTCTTGTTCTTCTTGTTCTTCTTGTTCTTCTTTTACCGATTTATAATCATTATCATCATCATTATCATTATTATTATTTTTAGATATAGTTTTAATTTTATCTTCAATTATTTTATTAAAGTTAATATTATTTACAATTTCATAATATAAATTAAAAATAAATTTTAATCTTCTTGATTTATTTTTTTTTTGTTCTTTTAGTTGTTTATTTGGAACCAATTGTAAATATAAGTCTTTTAAATTTGTATTTAATAAATTCAAAAGATTTATGTAAGATGTGTGTTCAATATTATCAATTCCGATGTAAATTATATCATTTGATAATTCATCAAATAAAACATCATAATCAATAATTTGATTATTGGATATTCTTAATCCAATATATTTATTATTATTAGTATTTGTGATAATAAACATAATATATTAAAAAATGTTATCATTCTTTTAACTATTATTATTAAATTTTAATAATAATAATTTAAGTTATAGTAAGGATTTGATAGTGTAATCAATATTATAAATGCCTTTCAATAATACATCAAATAATGGTGTATTTCTAAATTTATATTGTTTAGATAATATTTTATGTTGTTGTTTAATTAATGGTATTGTTAAAATTATAATTTGATCATTTGAAAATTTTAATTTAATAAAACTTTCATTTTTGATAATAATATCTCTTAATTCTTGGATAGACGTAATTTTAATATCATTCACTTCTTCTAAAAAAATTCCAACTATAATATCACTATTAGATTTAGAATGAGAAGCGGGCAATACATTAACTAATAATATTTTTTGTTCAAAACGTTTTTCATGATTATTTCTATAATTCATTAAATTATTTTTAGTTTCTACTTTTATATTTGTCTGTGGGCCAATTTGATGATTATATAAATGATTTCTTTTAAATTCACATAGGACTAATCCAGCCAATAATTCATAATTTATATTTACATTGATTAAATTTAAGTAAATGTCATCAATAACAAAATTAGGATATTCTAATGTTACTTCAACATCTATAATTCCTTTACATTTATTGTAATATTTAACGGTAATTTTATCTCCTACCATAAATCTATATAAGACATCGTTTATATTAAATTTTTCAGGACTCCAATTTACTTTAACTTCACCAAATTTATCTAAAATAAAATCTCCAAATTGTATCAATATATCATTTGCTCTTATTCCTGACTTATATAAACAAGAATTTTCATGAATTTCTGAAATTAAATATCCATCTGTATCTAATTTATAATATTTTTTAGTTAATTCATCTATTTTTGAAAATTTACACAATAATCGTGGATATCTAATTAAAATAGGTTTATCTTCTATTTTTGGTATGAATTTATTTTTTAAGATATTAAAATATTTAATTGGAACCGAATATCCTATATTATCTGATGATGACATTTTTTGAGAATTAATAGCTATAACATTATTATATTTATCAACTAATGGGCCTCCCGAATTACCCGGATTAATGGGTGCATCTGTTTGAAAGTGGTAATTTTGGTATCCACTAATTACCCCCTGACTTAATTTTAATTTATCTTGACCTAATGGATATCCTACCGCATTAACTTGATCACCTTGATTTACAGAATCAGAATCTATTAAATTTAAAACATGTTCATTGTTATATTCTACTTTTAAAACAGCAATGTCATAATCTGGACTGAAAGATATTACTTTTGCTGGATATAATTGTTTTCCTTCGTAAGGAATTGTAATTTCTAATTTAATAGCATCTTCAACAACATGACAACATGTTAATATATATCCGTTTTTTTCAAAAAAAAATCCTGATCCAATACTTTCATTTTCATAGGGCGAACGAAATGGTGCATACCAATCATGTATTACATTATGAGCGATAATCTTAACTATAGTTTTATGAAAAATGTTATTAGTCATACTATATATAATTATATAAAAAAATTGATTTATGTAAATTTTTAAAAAATAAATTAATTATAATATTAAATGTCTAGAAGTAGTAGTTGTAGTAGTAGTAATACTTCGTTATCCAGTGATGATGAATATTATGGCGATAATGGAGAAGAATTTAGAAACTCAGTATTAAATAACCGTTATTGTTTAATTGATAAGATTGGTTATGGTTCATACTCCTCTGTATGGTTAGCTTATTCAATAACTGATAATCAATTTTATGCAATAAAAATTCAAAATGCAGAAGATTATGAAGATGGTTTAGAAGAGTTAAAAATCTTACGACGTATAAAAGAATTAAATAATAATAATTTAATTAAGTTAGTAGAGGGATTTGAAATAATAAAAAAAGATAAAATTAAAAAGAAAATAAAGAAGGGTAAAAAAGTTTTTGTTAAGAAAACAGTTGATACAAAGAAATTTATATGTATGGTATTGCCATTAATGGCAGGAAGTGTATATTCTTTAATAAGAGAAGGAAAGTACAAGCATGGTTTAGATAGTAGATTATTAAGATTATGTATTGATACTTTAACAAAAGCTACTAATGATTTACATTTAAAATTAAAAATATGTCATACAGATTTAAAACCAGAAAATATGCTAGTTAGTGGAATGTCTGTAAAAGTTAATAATTTAATAGAAGAATATAAAAAAATAGATTTATGTTCATTATATAGTCAAAATTTAGCAAAAGAACTAGAAAGTAAAAATCTAGATTCTAAAAATATAAATCAAAAAAAAAAAATAAGAAAATTAAAATCAAAAATTCTAAAAAAATGTCATAAAGATATTTTAGATAATATGATTTTATTAAATGAAGATTCAGAATCTGATTCTGAATGTAATTCAGTTGAAAATAGTATAGATTCAGAAGCTGAATCTATTGAAGATTCAGAAGAAGAAAATGTTAATAGTTCATCTTCTGATGGCAGAAATGATGAATATTCAGTAATTGAGGAAAAGTATTTAACGAAATGTAATATAACACTAACAGATTTTGGGAGTAATTTAAGAATAAGAGAATTAGATAATGAAGAAATTCAAACTAGATATTATAGAGCACCTGAAGTTATAATGGGATTACATTATACTGAAAAAGTAGATATATGGTCGATCGGTTGTATAATGTTTGAGTTATATACAGGAAGAATTTTATTTGATCCAGAAAAAGATAAAGATTTTAGTAGAGATTTTCATCACTTATATTTAATTGAGGAACTATGTGGTAAAATTCCAAAAGAAATGATTAAAAGATCGCCGAAAAAGGATGAGTTTTTTAGAAAAAATCAATTAAAATGCAAAAAAAAAATAGAAAATATTGATATTGGATCAATTACAAATAAGGATATAAATGATAATTTTATTATAAATTTAATAAAAAAGTGTCTTGTTATAAATCCACAAGAAAGACCGTCAGTTAATGACTTAATTAATTATGTAAAAGATCAAAAAGTTTGTGTAAACTAATTTATTTATTTATTTAATGTATTAAAATTAATATATTAAATTCGTTAAAAAACGAACATATTTTTTAAAATTTTTTAAAAATGCAGATTGAAATACTTTCTATCTAAATATATAATGTAAATCTAATATTAGATACACACGCACAAGTTATATTTATATATAGGATGAATACATAGTATTATATATATTCATCCTAAAAATTAACTATTTGTTTCTATTATGAATGCATCTGCTGGAAGTTTATTATCCCAGCATATTTGACAATCTATTACTCCTCCTGGACCACCATATGCTGATAGATTTGATGATCCACCTTTTAAAACGTAAGTATTACTCTTACTACTACTATTACTATCATAATTACCACCACTATTATTCATGTTTCTTAATTGCATAAAATCAAGAGGTTTATGATTTAAAATGTCGAGGGCTTTCCTCGTTTTTATATCCATTTGTAGAGATTTACGTCTATTCACCATCTTTATACAAGTCTAAATAGTACTGATATTGAATTTATTTTTCAATTTTTTTTGGTATACACCTAATTACATATCTTATATTTATCACATTTTTTACAGTAATATAAACTTAAATTACAATTACAATTAATTTTATTACAACAAACATCTACATGATAATGACTATTATGATTGTGATGATAATGGGAGTTGCAACTGCAGTTACATTGACATTTATGACATTTACAATGAGTTTTATAATGACATGAATTATATTTCACACAATTGCAAATAGTTTTAATTTTACAATTATTACACATAATAAATATAATATTATATTTATTATATGGTTAAATTATTTATATGAATTTTCCCATATTTTTTTAATTGTAGTTGTACTTATTTTTTTATTATTTTTACTTTCAAATATTGTCTTAACCTTTTTTTGAGTAAATTTTTTACTTTTATAATCAAGAATAAAATTAATTTCATTATCTGAATATTTTAAATTTTTTTCTTTCTTATCTAATTCTACATAATTAAATTTTAAAACATTACCTTTCATTGTCTCTTCATATCCTTCTATAATAATTAAGTTATTATGAATTTTGTCATGACATTTATTGCATAAAATTACTAAGTTTGAAGTATGGTCTTTATGAATATGTTTTTTATCATCTTTCAATATAAAACCAAGTTCATTTGCATTTTTTTGAAATTCTATATGATGAGTTTCCAAATTATCTGTACATTCACAAATATCACACTTATCAATAATTATATCTTTGTTATATTTAGATTTTTTAATTTTATTAGAGACATCTTCTATTTCATTTTTTATATTTCCTGCTATTTCTAAAAAGGCTTGATCTTTAATAATATATTTAGCAAAATCTAATCCATATTCTTCTTTTCCATTACCTTTATTTAATTTTCTATCAAATATAATATTATCATTTTCATATTTTACACTAATATGGTATACTCCAATATTTTCTAATTTTTTTACACTTTCCAATGTAGTTAATTCATGTAAATGTGTTGCAGATATAAATGTTGTTTTTGAATTTAATAACATTTTTAACATTGTTGCTACAATAATTAATGCAGATTTATATTCTGTACCATTACAAACTTCATCAGCTAACACTAATGTATTATTTCCACTACGTTTTAGTATTGCTTTTAATTCAACTAATTCTAATGCAAATGAAGATAAACCCTTATACATATTGTCAGTATTTATAATTCTTGTAAATATTGATGTATATGGATTATATTTAAATTGTTCTGCTGGAACATAATAACCTATTTGTGCGAGAATAATATTTAATCCAACTGATTTCATTAAACTAGATTTACCTGAAGCATTCAAACCATATAATAATATACCAATTTCATCTTTGCCTAATATAATATCATGAGGTATATATTTATTAAAAATTAATTTTTCCTGAATCGGGTGTCTCATTTTTTTTACTTCTATAAAAGAATTTTCAGATTCAATAATTTTTGGCTTACAATAACAATTTTTCTTTGAACATAACGCACCACTATTTAAAAAATCAATTTCAGATATTACTTGATTTAACTTTAAAAATAAACTATTAAATTTAAGATAAAAATCACTTAAATAATTTTGATATGTATTTTTCACAAGTGGTACTAATTTATCCTTTGTTAATGTTATACTATTAGATAATTTATCTATAAATTCACATGTAATTTTCATTGAACTAGTTTGACTCTTAAAATTAAAACTATCATATGATATAGAAATATTATTTACTTTAATTGATTTTTTATTTTTTAAACCTTTTTTTACCATTTCTCCTCTTTTAGTTGTTAATAATAAATAATACTTATCTTTATCATTATAATTTATTTGTATTGATGTTTTATCTTCAGAATTAGAGTTAAAATAATCTTTTTTTTTACTTTCAATAAAATTATTTAATATATCTCTTAATTCTTCTATTAATTTATAGTTATTATTAATTTTATCTTGTAAAGTATCTATATCTTTGTTGATTGATACTTTAAAAAAAGATCCATCAATATCAATTAAATTATATTTGCTCATTTCATTAAAATCAAATAATTGACTATAATAATCTACAAAATGTTCTAATTCTTTTTTTATACACTCAGTAAAAATAGAATTTAATTTTGTCTGTTTTAGATCATCATATAATGATAATATTACTTTATAGCAATCATTTAGATTTACGAAATCAAATGGATTTAATGATCTTAAAGATATTTTTCGATGAATTCTTTCTATATCTAATATATTTTTTAATTTTTCACTTATATCAATTTTTTTTGATAAAATTTCTTGAATTTTATCATATCTATCATTTAATTTATCAGAATTACATAATGGATTACATAAATTAAATTTTAAATACCTCCTACCCATTGATGTATTCGTATAATTTACTATATCAAATAAAGAGTCATTTTTTTCATCTGACTTATTATTAACAACATCTAATTGTTTCAATGCATTATTACCTAAATGTAAGTAATTTAAATTATTGTAAAATTCAGGTTTTTGAATATTTGATAAAATATCACTTATTTGTTTTTTACAATATTCTAATAATAAAATGTATGATAATCTACCTATATTTAATATTTCTAAATCTAAATCTTCTATTGGTGATAAATAAGACTCGCAATTAAAAACATTTTTTAATAGATTATTTTGATATTCTATATTTTCTTCTTTTGATGTTTTATATTCATAAATTAAAACATTTGTATTTTTTAATTCTAAATAAGAAATTAATTCGTCTTCAGAATATGTTATTAAATTTCTATAATGAATTACAGTTTCAACTGGGTTAAAATTATAAATAAATTTCAAAGTTTCATCTAATGAATATTTATCGTCTTCTTTATTTGCGAAAACTTCATGAATTATACTTTTACCAATAGATAAATCAACAATTGACAATCCAATATGTAATATATTTGTATTATTTAGTTGCTTTATTTCTTCTATAAATACTGATAATATATATTTAGAATCTTGAGTATTAATTTCATCAATATATGTTCCAGGAGAATATATTGCTGTTATAGCTCGTTTTGGAGCTGGTTTATCAGTAACTTGATCAATTTTAATAACATGGAAATTGTAATTAACTAACATTTGTATATATTTTGGAGTTGCAACAATAGGAAATCCAATCATATAAGGATTTGACTCATTTACTTCTTGAATTTTTTTATTTTTTTTTGATACAACTGTTTTTAATAAATTTCCTAACTTATGTAAATTATATCCTCTAGTTTTAGTAGCATAACACTCGTGAAATCCACCTACTTGCATTAACACAATTGTTTTATCTTTATTATAAATATTTGAATATTTTTCTTGAAGAAGTAGATATTCAACATGTAAAGTATGTTTAAATTGTAAGTATTCATATTTATGAAGGGATGTTTCAATACTCATTTAAATATATAAAATATATATATTTAAATATCTTATTACAAATAATGAGTAATTTGGATAAAATAAAATTTAAAGATTATATGTATGACTATAATGATGTAAAGGATACATCTGTAAAACTGCTGGACAGCAAACAACTTAAACAAAAAATACAAAAAAAAAAGCTTTTAAATAAATTTAAAAGTTGTTTTGTAAAAAATATAAATTTTAAACTAAATAATATAAGTGATACATTTAAAAAAATATGTCATACAATTGAATATCATTTGATCTATTTAAATAATTGTAAAGCTAATAATAATATCATAGATGATTCATTATTAGCTTTATTTAATATTTTAAAGTTTGATTTGTTAAAAGATGAATATTTAACCAAAAATAAAGGTGAATATATATCATTAGAAAACTTAAATTTATTTTTTATACCAGATATTGAAATAATTTTGGATAAAAATATAATAAATATAAATATTAGAGATGAATATGATATATATGAATTTAAATTAAATCATCTACAAGATGATGATAATAGTTACCTTAATATTGATGATTTATTAGAAGATTCAGATGATATAATTTTATATTTTAAAAAGAAATATAGTTTAATTGCATCAATTATAAATCAATTAAAAATTAGTGATTTAAATACAAAATAAAAGTTAGGTAGTTTATAATTTTTTTTTAAATGTTAAACATATGAGTGAATTATTTGTTAGTATTTTAGTTGCAACTAAAAATCGACATAATTTTTTAGAAAATATTTTAAGAAATTTTAATAGACAAGATTATCCAAATGAATTAATGGAGCTTATAATAGCTGATGATGGAGATTGTCTAATGGAAAATGATATTCCTAAAGATATTTCTAATATAAAATATTTAAAATATGATAAAATATCTTTAGGTTTAAAAAGAAATAAATTATGTGAAAATGCAAAAGGGGATATAATAATTTTTATGGATGATGATGATTTTTATCCTAAAGATAAAGTAAGTGTATATGTAAATGAATTTTCTAATAATAATGACTGTTTATTAGCTGGAAGTTCAATAATGCATGTATATTATACTAAATTAAATAAAATATATAAATTCGGTCCTTATGGTAAAAATCATTGTACATGTGGTACTTTAGCTTTTAAAAAAGAGTATTTTGAAACTCATAAATTTCCAAATTTATGTAAAGCAGAAGAAAGAGTATTCTTAGATTCATATAAAAATAAAATGATTCAAATAGATTCAATGAAATCAATTTTAGTAATAGCTCATTTAAAAAACACAGTAGATAAATATAAATTTTTAAAATATGGAAAATTAACTCAATTAAATTTAAATGATTTTAATTTAACAAATGAAGATAAAAAATTTTATTACTCACTTTAATTTTTTTTTAATATATAAAATATATAAATGATAAATTGCAATGGTAATAAATGTGAATGTGATAATAAAAGTAAAAAACATTGTAAATGTGAATTTTTAAAACCTTTGAATTTTGAAACATTATTTTATAAAAGTAATGATAATGAAATTTGTGATGTTTTAGATAAAGCAAAAAATATAAGAAATGCTTTTTTTACAGTTAAAACAACAATTCAAAATTTTGTTGATTCTTGTTCAATGCTACTTGAACAATTAGATACTACAGATGAAGTTGATTCATCTTTAATGTATAATATTAAAGATATATATTTAAAATCATTAAATACCTTAGTTTTAACTATTTTTGGTGGATTAAGAATAACTTATAAAAATAAATTAATTTTAAATACAACTTATAGTAAGATTACAAATAAAGAGTATAGAAATGCTCCAAAATGTAGTTTTCTTGAATTAAAAAAATATCCAGATCAAGATAATTTGTACATTTTAAGTATTTTACCTGGTATATTAGTACAATATAATGAAGTAACAAAAGAAGTAATATTAAAAATAAGAGAATGTAATAATGTAAAATCAATTGAAAGTCCATATCAAATGAAAAAAAATATGACAGCAGAAGTTATTTCATATATTTTATGTCCATCTATTTTAGATAATTCAAATGACATTAGTAATAATTTAATTTTTGATAATCCTGAAGATAATCTTTTTGTTAATCCTGATTTAACACGTGATTTTTTAGAAGAAATAGTTAATTTTGAAGATTTAGATGGTGTAAATGATTCATATGGTAATGAAATTGATAAAATTACAGATTTTTTAAATAATAATATTTTAAAAATAGAAAATATTCATAAATTTGTAGTTCAAACTTGTAAAATTAATAGTGCCTAAATAATTTAGATTAAATTATAAATATATTTATAGTTATAATTTAATATATGTATAATTATAAACAAAAATACATAAAATTAAGAGTAAACCCGTAATAGTTATTAATTGATTTATGTTTAATTTTTTCTCTCTATTATCAATAATACCATGAGGATCTTTTACCAAAATATCATCTATTTCATTCGCAATTTTTAATATTCTTTTATTTTCATTATAAATATGTGATTGAATTTTATATAAATAACCTTCATATAATTTCTGTTTTTTATATTCCTTTAATCCATTATAGTAAATTATTAAATTATTTAATTCAGATGTTAAATTTTCATATAAAATATCATTTTCTTTATATCTATTTCTATATGCTATAAATCTATCACGATCATTAATATAACGTTTATTCTCTTCTAAATAATTATTTGGACTATTTTCGTCTTCATAAAAACCAAAGTTTTTTCGTAATATATTTCTATTAAATTGATCAATATATTCAGGACTAACATAATCTAAATATGGTAAATATTTGAATTTTTTAATTTCTTTTTCATACTCTAGATCATAATATTTGTATTCTGACATATATGATAATAATATAATATAGACTATATTATTATTATTTATTGCAATATGTTTTTTTAATATAATTTAAATTATTTATTTCTATATTAAAATCACTTAATAACTTTGATAAATCTGATTTTGGATAGTTATATATATCATTGTCATTTATTATAGAACAATAGTAATGACTTAAACATTTTAAAGAATTCGCAAGATTAACAAGTTTTTTATCTGACACCTTATTATCTGCATTATCTCTATAAAAATCATTATAAGATATTGTGTTTGGTGATAATTTATAAAGTGTCGGTTCAATTTTACTAAATTTATGAGTTGTCGATACAGATTCCTCTTGTCTTATAACTTGTAAAACCAAATGATTACAATTATCAACATTGATTCCAAAAATAGGTATATTAAATAAAGTTAAGGTATTTGATGCATTTAAATAATATGTAAATTTTTTAGGTTTCGTAATAATATGAGAAAACATCGTATTATAATCTGTTACATTTCTAGAAATGTTTATAGAAAATACACTTTTATTATTTGTAAATAATACTTTTGATGCAATTATAAGCTCATTTACAAAAGTATTAATTATGAATGTAAAATGTTTAAAATTCATATCCAAATCATTTAATGTAATGTCAATATTATCAGTAAGTTCACTTAATAAATGTTCGATAGCTGCTTTATATTTATAAATACTATAAACTATATTTTGCCATGTATTTATTAGAATATCTAAATTTTCAATAATATTTTTACTAAATATATAATTTGATGTATTTAATTTTAAAATATTAGATTCTATATCTAAATCTTGACGTTCTATTTTTAAATTTTTAATATTTAAACTTTCTCTTTTATGATAAAAATCTGACGATTCAGAATTACATGATTCATTATTACAATTATTACAATTATTACAATTATTACAATTATTACAATTATTACAAGTATTTGAATTATCACAAGATGATTCAATATTTGAATTATCACAAGATGATTCAATATTTGAATTATCACAAGATGAATCAGTATTTGAATATTTATTTGTTTTATTTAGATCATAAATGTAATGCAAACTTTTACTTTCATTATTAAATAAGTTATTGATACTTTTATGTTTATTTTTATTTTTATAAAATTTATAATTTTTAATAGACGCAATATTTTTTAATTTACTTGAAAAGTGTTCAGACATTATATTAATATAATATTATTTTTAATTTGTATATATCATTTTTATAAATAAATAAATAAATATTTATTTATAATTAATTATTAAGTTATTTAATTAATATAAATAAGGAGCATTTTTAATAGAAGTTATTCCTTTTGTAATAACTTCTAAACTATTAATTAAATTAATAATGTCTTTATTAGGATTAGTTCCATCTAAATCTAAACCATTACCAGTAATTTGTAAATATAAATCTTTTAATTCATCTAAAGAACTTGGAATAGCAGATTTTCCAGAAAGTCTATGTTTAGTTATTGTATCTGCTGGGGTATTTACAACATCTAAATTATTTTCTTTTTCTGCATATAAAACTTCAATTAAACCAGCATCATCTATATAAATTGATAAACCTGGAACATAAAATGCAACATGTTTATTACAATTACTTAATTTAACTGAAAAGTGTTTGGTTCCAGCCATTTTATTATACATCGGATCTTGTTGTTCTACATTTGATGCATACATAGAAATTGTCGCATCAGAATAATGTTTTTCTAAAGGTTTATTTTCTAATCCTGGAGCAATTAAAGTGTAAATACCATGAACTGTTGATGAATGAATTGTATCAACTGATTTAACAGCCCATAAACCATTGAAATTAGCTGTATCTTTAATTTCTACAATTGTTCCAACAGCAATGTTTGGTGCATTTAAATACATACCAACAGTCATTTTAATTAATTCATGATCTCTGTTTTGGAATAATAAAAATCCATCAGCTTCATCATCTGCTGTACAAGTAACAGCAGCAGATCCTAAATAAAATTGTTTGTTAACATCTAAATTAGTTGAAATAGAATTATATAAACCTGTAGCAGGTGTGTATTTTACAAATGTTGTGGATCCAACAGCTACAGTTTCAGAGGAGTAACTAAAATTACTATCACCTAAATATAAATTAACTGTTCTACTTGCTACTGTAGCATCGGCAACAGCCATAAAATACCCATTGAAATTAGTAGTTCCACTAATTTGTACAACATCTCCTCCAGCGATAGTGCTTGCAAAGTCTGCTGCACTAGCAACAACTTTAATAATACCATTTGTTTCAGTGAATGTTAGATTACCTGAAGCTGGTTCAATATCAGTTGATGTACCTAAAGTCATTGATTTAGATAAATCTTGTGAAACACCAACAGATGCGGAAGCACTGGCTTCTGCACTATAAGTTACAGCACTAGCCATTGGATATACTAGGATATCTGATGTTTGATCACCTACAACAACTGCTGTACCTGTATTACTTCCAGCATTTAATACTATTGTGTTGGAACTACTAACAGTTGCATAAACTGTATAAAATCCATCAAAACTTGCAGAGCCACTAACTTCAACAACATCTCCTGCAGTAGCTGAGTAAGGAGTACTACTATTATCAGAAGTTAATGTAATTGTAGCATTTGAATCTGTTTTAGTAATTGTTACTGAATCACTACCATCTTCTTGAACAGTCCCTTGAGATCCAGTTACAACAATTGGAATACTACTAGATGCAGAATTATTTAATGCATGATTCATTTTTGACATAGCAATATATGGTTGATCTGATAAACTAGTTTCAGTGGCTAAATGATTTGCTTTGAAAGTATCACTACTGCCTCCATATAAAACTACAACAGTACCAGTACCAGCAGTTTTAACTTTAAATAAACTATTATATTCAGGTGTTTGTGCACCTTCTAATTTTACAATAGCATTTGCTGGAAAGCTACTAGCTGATAAACTAGTACCACTACCAGCAGTTACAGTAATTTCACCATCAGTTAAACATTCTAATTTTAAAGAAGTTAAACCATTAGCAGTAACACTTGTGATTGCGGAAGTATTAACGATATGAGGTTTAATTTGAGTTGCAGAAATAGCAACCATTTGTTCTTCCAATGCACTATTATAAACTATTACTTCTGCATTTGAGGAATGATCTTCGTCAGCTTTATGTCTTAATCCTGCGGCATAAAATTCATAAACAGCATCATCAAATCCACTTTTATATTTATGTAAAACATCTTTACATTGGAAAAATCCATTGTAATTAGTAGTACTTTCAACTTTAATAACGGATCCAACTGAAATTAATGGATCAGAATTATTATTACCAATAGTTAAGACTATTTTATTTTCTTCTTTATTTGAGAAATGGAAATTATCTCTATCATTATTATGAGCAACTAATCTAGTAGTTAAATTACCTAATTCGAAGTTTTTTCTTGGTTTAGTTACTTTTTCTACGGATACCATTTCATTTCTATTTCTATTAACTTTTAAAGGTACAGCATTTGCCTTATTAGTTAATACTTTAGATGTATTTACTTGTAATTCGTTCATTAAATTATTTTGTAATAATTGAAATGATTTAAATGAATGTTCCAATCCATCTTCATCTACATTGTCATGTAATGTATCTACATCTTGCAAATATTTGCTTAAAGATATTTTTGTATCATTTAAAGAGTTCTCTATAATATCAATATTTTCCTTAGCATCATGTTTGTTATATGTATTTAGTTCATACACATAAGGGTCTTTTTCCATCAGTACATACTTTTTATCTTTCATATATGATAAAACCATATAATAAAATAAAGGTGGTATAATTTTTATACTATTTATTTACAATTTATAATATTAATAATATTTTCAACCATTAATATCTCATTTTTTAATTTTTGAATAATATCCAAATAATTTGATATATCTTGAGTTAAAATGTTATTCAAATAATCATGAAAATGATTATTTAGTTTATTATTTTCATTATTTTCATTATTTTCATGATTCTCATAAATAAAACGCGGTGTTAATTGATAATAGTAATCTTCATGACTACTTTTAAAAATTCGAATACTTAAACAATTGGATTTAGAATCTAAATTAAATACAAAAATTGGTAAAGTATAAATATAATAATTACTATTATCATAAAGTTTAATATATACTTTATTAAATATACTATTAGAACATGATTTAATATCGTTTTGAAAATAATCTGTAATTTTATTAAAGTTAACTATTTTATTTTCAGTAATTATAAATTTAAAAAGATTGTAATTATCCTCTAATTTGACATTTTCAAAATGAATTTTAATTATTTTCAAAAAATTTAATTGTAATAAATTTATTAATACTAAACTTTTTTTTACATCATTTAACTCATTAAAATTTAATAGCAAAATTTTAATTTCATTCAAAAATAAAGATAAATGTTCTTCTAATAAATGAAATAGTTCATAAATGGCATATTTTAAATTTTCAAAATTTATATATCTTTTATCATTATTTTCTAATTTATTATTCATTTTATACCTATATTAATATAAAAAAAATAATTTATTCTTTATTCTTCATAATATAAACTTAAATATAATACAACCAATACTATAAATAAAGTTAAAATTATTGGAACTTTATTATTTGATGCTTCTTCTAAATCATAACATTGATTAAATTGTTCAATTTCTATTTTTTGTGGAATATTCTTTTCTTTAAAATTACCTAATACTATTTTTTTTTTATTGTGAACGAATGTATGCATTTTTTCTATACTTGACTTTAATGAATTACGAATTTTATTAGAGTATTCAACATCAGAATTATATTTTGGTTGTAATTTATCTAAAGAACAATTAAATTTTATATATAATTTTTCAATTTCATTTAATCTAGATAATTCTTCATTATAAAAATCAATACGATTATTAGGATATATATTATAAATTTTATGCTGTTTATTAAAATAATCACCAATATAAAGATTATATAATGTTTTCCATTCAGATTTTAATGATTCTGGAACATATCTATACGAATTATAATCAAAAATATTATCAATTAAATTATTTGACATATATATTATATCATTAAAATAATTATATATTATATATATATAATGTTCAATTTAACAGAAAAACATATTATTGTTGTTATTGTATTAATAAGCGTAATTTTTTTACTATTTTTATCAACAAGAACTCCAATGTGTATTAAGGAAGGGTTTAGAGGCAAAAATCATTATTCGGAAGTAAATAATGATTTATTTATGGAAAAGGGTGACTTTGCAAATGTGAATGTAACTAAATCGAAAGTAACTGATTCTAAAGCAAATCAAAATAATAAAGTTCTACTTACAAAATCTGATATGGAAAATTTAAAAGGATCATATCAACCTAAAACTGAAGATAAATTAGATGTTTTTGATAATTCAATTCAAGATAATTTAAATAATGAAAAATCGAAATATAAAAGTTTAATCGATGACGAAAAATTAAATGAAATCATTGAAGATAAAGTTGATAAATTAGTTAATGCTAAAATTACTAATTTAGAAAAAATAGACAATTCAGAAGTTACCACATTAAATGAAAATATTCCTGAACCACCAAAAATTATATTAGATGATAAACCATTTGATTACGGTAATAAATGTTCCGATATTCCTGAAGGTAATAATTTAAATGATAATTATAGTCCATTTGGTCTAAATTATCATGAAAATGATATATTTACAAATACTACAAATAATAAAGTTAACAATTTAGGAGAAGAGAAATGTTCATTATATAGAGATGCAATTTTAAATTTAAATAAAACTGGGATGATTGATAATAACAATGTAGAAAGTTCATGGAATAACACATTTAAAGATAATTGTGGAAATTGGTAAATATTGAAAATAATAATTTAAATATAAATAATTATTTATATTTAAATGGCAAAAAAAAGAGAAAGAGCAAATAGTTTTTTAGATAATTCTGATAAAATATTAGATAATGAAAAAATATTTGATTATCCTTTTTATTTAAATTTGATAAATGATAATAATAAAGTTATTAATGGATTTAAAAATTATAAGGAAATTGCAAAAAATAATTTATTTTCTAATAATGAAGTTTTAAGGTTACAAAATAACTTTTATATTAAACAATCAGAATATCAAAATATAAAATTGTCACCTGATTGTTTTTCAGAATCAGGTGATTTAATTGATATTTTTATTTCAGCAAGTAAACATGATGAAATAAAAATTCATAATATTCCGGAAAGCTATTATGATTATATTCAAATTCTATTAAATATTTTGAATATTTCAAAATGTACAATTTATAATTATAATATTGTTGAATTTGATAATTCAAGAGAAATGAGAAAATCAAATGTAAAAACAGATAAAAATAATTATGGTTTTCTTATTAAGGAAAATAATGATGTTTATTGGGCAATTCAACATGTTAATAAATTAATTATTAATAAAAACAGAAAATTTAAATCAGATGCGATAAGTTCAATAAATGACAAAATTTTTTCAATTGATATAGATGAATATATTACACCAAAAATTAAAAAAACAAAAACAGAAAACTATATAGGGACTGATTGGATAGCAGCTTCAAAAACAAGAAATGCATCATTAAATGATCATTGTTTAGATTATTTTAGGGCTTTTAATATTAAAAAATTTGAAGATAAGCCCAAAAAAATGAAATTCAGTTTTGAACCAAGTAGTAAACATGAAAGAAAAGATAAGGCACTTTCAGATGCATCTTCTTTTGTTGATTTTTTATTAATTAGTGGAAATAATTTTGAAGATAAAATAATTGAAGATTTAAAAAATAAATTTGGTAAAAAACTAGTAAAAATATGTGAATCTTACGATTCTAGAAATATGAAATATTATGATAAAACACTAGAAGAAATGAAAAAAGGTACACCAATAATTCATCAAGCAATTTTATATAATTATGAACATAAAGTATTTGGGAGTGCTGATTTACTAGTAAGAAGTGATTATATAAATAAAATTACAAATAGTAATATTATAGATGATGAAAAGGCAAAATTCAAGGCTCCATTATTTAATAAAAGTTATCATTATAGAGTAATAGATGTAAAATTTTCAAAAATTCATTTTAATTCTGACTCTATTACTATGAGAAATACAAATAATGTGAAACCTTTTAAAACTCAAATTGCAATTTATAATTTAGCGTTAGGAGAAATGCAAGGTTATTTACCTGATCAAAGTTATATTTTAGGAAATGGATGGATTTTAAATAAAATGGAAAATAAAATTCCAATTGAAAAATCTAATAAAGATCCTTTTGATAAATTAGGTAGTATTGATTATGGTAAACGTGATGTTAGTTATTACACATCTGCATTAGATGCGGTTGATTGGATAAAAGAACTTAATTCAAGAAATGATTTTACTCATGATCCACCAAATGATGACAGAATATATCCGAATATGTGTAATACATATGATGGATATTATCATAAAATAAAAAAAGATATTGCTGAAAAATATAATGAAATAACAAGTATTTGGAATTGTGGAGTAAGTAATAGAAAAACTGCATTAGGAAAAAATATTAGATCATGGAAAGATTCTGAATGTACCTCAGAAAATATGGGAATAAATGGGAAAAATACAAGTGCTGTTATTGATAATATTTTAAGTTTTAATAAAAAAAGAGATAAAATAATAAATATATCTAAAATTGATAATAATTATAGTGATTGGCGAAGTAATGATTTAACATTTTATGTTGATTTTGAAACTATTAGTACAATATTACTAGAATCTAGTGAAAAAACAAAATTGGGTGTAGAAGGTGATTTTATATTTATGATAGGAATAGGATGGAATTGTCCAAATGAATCAGAATGGAACTATGAATGTTTATATGTGAATCAAATAAATATGAATGAAGAGAAAAGAATAATTGAAGATTTCAATAAAAAAATTAATGAATTAGAAGAGGAATATAATACAAAAGCAAAAGTTATACACTGGAGTCATGCAGAAAAAACATTTTATAATAAAGTTAACAGTAGATATGGTTATATTTTTAATTGTATAAATTGGTTTGATTTGTTACAATTTTTTAAGTCTAATAACATTTTGATTTTAGATTCTTTAAATTTTAGTTTAAAGACTATTGCTAAAAATATGAAAAAATACAATTTAATTAATTCAGTATGGGATAATGATGTTAGTGATGGGTTAGACGCGATGTATTCATCTTGGCAAGAATATAATAAATTGGAAAATATAGATAAATCAAGTAAGTTTAATACAATTATTAAGTATAATGAAATAGATTGTAAAACTATGTTTGAAATCTTACAATACTTAAAGATCAATCATTAAAAATTGATTATTTTATATATAAATATTAAATAATATTTATATTTAAATGGAATCAAATATAGAGTATCCCGAAATATATAATACAAAATTATCATGGCATATAATGCCTGAATCAATTGAATATATAAAAATTTTACAGGAGCAAGGAGTTTCTAACTTTGATCCAATAGCTTTTTATAAAGAAGCAACCCGAGAAAGTTTAAATATAGATAATAATGAAAAACTTTCAAAAAAAGAAAGGAAAAAAAATAAAATTTCAAAATCAGGTCAGAAACTAATTGAAGCAAATATAAAAAGAAAAGAAGAAGAATTAAAAGAAGCAGAAGAAAGAAGATTAATTCAACATATGAAAGATATCACTGATTTAGATAATTTATCTCTTAGAATAAAAGATATGAGAACAAATTATGGCAAAGTAAAATTAAAAGCACAGTTTTTAGATCATTTTATTTCACAAGGTTATGTTACAGCTGCTCATATTGTTTTTTATTCATTAAATAACGATTCTACTAATGATACTAATCTTCAAAATTTTATAAATCCAATTATTAACAAGTATAAAAATTTATATAAAGATAATGATATGCATGAATTACAAATGAAATCATTATCATCATATTTGCCTCCATTAGATCCATTATATTCTGGAACAATGAAATTAGATGACTGGCAATTGGATGTTTTTAAATTAATAGAACAAAAAAAAAACATTTTGCTATGTGCTCCAACATCTGCTGGAAAAACAGTAGTTTCATCTTATTGTGCTGTTGTTGGAAATAAGACATTATTTGTAGTACCATCAGATGAATTAGCTAGACAAGTAGGAGGAATTTTCAGAAATTTGTCAGATATGACTGTAAAAATTGTAACAAATAAAGAATATTTTGATGATGGTGAATTTAAAGTTTTAGTTGGTACACCAACTAAACTGGAGGAATATTTAGTAATTAATGGATATGATAATTTTACTTATGCAATATTTGATGAATGGCACATGTTAAATTCAGAAGAAGGAGAATCATATGAGAAAATATTTAAATTATTAAAATGTCCTTTCCTAGCATTATCAGCAACTTTAGAATCTCCTAATAGAATTAAATCATGGATGGAAGAGATAAAAAATGAGCAGGTTGAATTAATAGAATATAAAAAAAGATTTATTGTTCAACAAAGATATTTATGGAATGATAACAATTTAATTCATTTACATCCATTATCTTGTATAGATATTAATTATTTAAAAGGATCTGAATTTATTAAAAATGATTTATCATTTACACCACGTGATTCGTTTGATTTGTATGAAAAATTAAAAAGTAAATGCGGTAATGATGTAGTAGAACATTTACATCCAAAGATTATTTTAAATAAAGAAAAATGGGATCAAATTACTTTAAGTGAAACAATTATAGTTGAGAAAGAATTAAAAACATATTTAGTAAATTTAGCTAAAACAAATGAAAATTTAGCAAATGAAATTTTAAATGAGTATAATGTAGATGAAATAAATACAGATTTTGATTTAGTAAAATTAATTAAAATTCTTTTAAAAAAAAATATGGTCCCAGCTATATTTTTTAAAATAAGTCCTATTAAATGTTTGCAAGTATTTAAATTAATTGTTACTAAATTAGAAGAAAATCAAAATAAAAAATTTCCACATCATAATGACGATTTAGAATTTAGACAAAACTTTTATGTTAAATATATAAGTGAAGTAGAAGCTACTAAAGAAAAAACAAAATTACCTCAAGATACAGATCCAGATACTTTCTTTAAAGAACAGGAAGATCGTATAGAAAGAAAATGTTTAGATGAATTAAAACTAAAATATAGAAATATGATTATTAAAAGAATTGAAAAAATAAAACAAGATGAAGATCTAGAAGATAAAGTTAAATTATATTATGATAAATATTATTCAAACGAATTAGAAGGTGTACTTTCTCAACAAAGATTATTTGCAATTGATAAAGATAGGCCTCATCCTGAATTTTGTTTTAATAATATGGGGATTGACTCAACAGAAATGAGAAAAATAAAACGTGAATTAAAGAAATCAATTGGGCAAAATATTAATTATGATCATCCTTTTTTAATTGGTGTAGAAAGAGGTATTATTCCATATTTTAAAGATATGGAAGTTCCTTTTCAAAGAATCGCTCAAAGTTTATTTTCTCAAAAGAAAATACCAATTGTAATATCAGATGAAAGTTTAGGTTATGGAATTAATTTACCAATTAGAACGGTTGTAATGTTAGGCGAAAAAGACATTGAAGTTATTAATCCAACTATAGCTAGCCAGATGTCTGGAAGGTCTGGGAGAAGAGGTATTGATAGAGAAGGCAATGTAATATATATTGGTGTTAATTGGCGTCAAATTCTAAAAGGTGAATATGAGAAATTAACTGGTAAAAATCCAATTAATAAAACTTTACCATTACCTTTTTATTTTAACAAAATAAATAAAGAGGGAGTTAATAGATTATTTAAAAAATCATTATTTAACTATACATTTGAAAATGATTATGATCAAAATTTAAAAACAAGACAAATATTAAATGAGCTTAAAAATGACAAATCAAATTATAGTAGAAAAATACAATATGCATTACTTATTTGGTCTTGTCGTAATTATGGTAGAAATGCATTTTATTTACCTAAAATAATTAATAATTTATCACAAGCAAATCAATACCAAATATTTGAAATATTAGCATGTATGTTTGATGATGATGATAATAAAAAATTAAGTGAAGATGATAAAATTTATAACATATTTAATAAAGATAATAAACCACAATTATATTCTGGACACTATTTATTATCTATATATAAACAAAATAAAATTGATGACAACCAAGATATTAAAAGATTAAAAAAAATAGCAAATTTAGTATCAGTTATTCATACAAATTTATTCAGTATGGATTTATATAGTAAGCATAAAATTATAACTACTTTAGAGCTTATCTTTAATAATTTAAAATCAATAATAAAGAAATACTTATTTTAATAAAAAATTGAAAAAATATTATTATTTAGGGTTAAATTAAATAATATTATCAAAAATGGCTGAACAAGTTAAAAGATTACCAGACGGTGTCCGATTAGGGGTAAAGCCAACTGAATGCGGATCCAGAGTTAGAAACACACAAAATTTAAAAGAATTCTATTGTAATGATAAGAGTTCTACCTTAAATGAAATCATAAAAATGAATGATATAATTGATTACAATATGTGTTTCTATGCATGTTTGAGTCATTTTATACTTCAAAACTCTAGATCTTTTCAGGATTTTTTTCTAAAGATTAATATAACTTTTTCTGAATTTAAAAAACTAGATTTCAGTTTTCAAAAAGCTATCTTAATGTTGAAAATGAAAAAATTATTTACTATAAATCTACCATTTATACATATTGATACGATTGAGAACAACCCTTGTGCTAGAGGTAGTATGGTTGATGAAAGAGTAATTTACAATGCTGCGTGTTACTTACGAGTCAACATTGTAATTTTGAATTCGGGACAGCAGATTTATAAAACATCACCTACTGGAGAACGTGGAAAGGTAGATATTTGTTTACTTCTGAATCGAAGACATTATCAACTTTGTGAAGTTCCGGACGATATTCAAAATATGAATAAGTTACTAAATTGTAATACTCCTCAAGAAATTGAAGATAAAGTAGCTCAAATAAAGAGAGAGAAAGTACAAGGTAGAAATTGTAAAAAACAAAAGAGAAAAGATAAGTTTAACTGGACGAAGAGGTAATACAAGCAATGAATAAATTTAAAATTTTTAATTTATTCATCTTTAATTAATGTCTTTCCTATATTATAAAAAATTATTAGTACTAAATATAATGTACTACTTAATCCTATTAAATTAAATGGTAGAAGTGTTAAAAACATTTCTGTATTAAATTCATAAGTAGTTGTTTTAAAGAATGCAATATTAAAAAATATAATAATTGCTAAACTAATTAAAAAGATAAAAGCAATAGCTCGGTGTACTTCAGCATTATACTCATCCTCTTTATTATCCATATATTAATTATAGAAAATTAAATTATTTAAAAAAATGAAAAATAACTTTATTAATAATTATATAATTATATTATTATATTTAAATGTCAAAATTTGTTAAAAAAATAGGAAAACAAGAATTTTACGAAATTGATGGAATCAGAGCAGCAGGTGTTATTCCATACTATATAAAAAATAATGAAGTGAAATTATTAATAAATATGGAATATCGTAAATCAGAACTTTTTAATAATGTGATCGGTGGTAAAGTAGATAGAACAGATAAAATAATTGAAGATACCATGATTAGAGAATTTAATGAAGAAACAGGATTTTTAGTTTTTGATCTAATTAGAGAATTAAATAAAAAAAATAAAATATCAGAAAATAAAATCTTTTTTGACAAAGCTAAATATATGTTATCTTTAGTAAATGTAAGTGAATCTATTGAATGGAAATTACTACCATATAATTATCAGGAAATTTTTAAAAACGTAGAAGTATTTCATGATAGAGATTCTGAAAAATTAAAATGGATCGATTTATTTAATTTTGAAGGTGATAAAACATATTTATTATCTATTATTTTAAATAAACTTAAATTCAGTAATAAATTTAAAAAATATAATCCGGATAAAGAACCATTATTTATAGATTAATATATACCATTTATTATATGGAATCTATAATAAATGTTATTTTAAAATATGATATAAACTTACTATTGTTACTAGTTGTAACGATCATAATATTATTATTATTATATGCTGATATTTTTGATGATCCGAATTTAACAAGTAATTATAATTAAATAAATTGATTTTTTTTATATTTAAGGATTTAACCATTAAATTTATAAAGATGGAATTAAAATATTCAGATATACTAAAAAATCAACCTATATTTAATATAGGATCTATTGGCCATGTTGCTCATGGTAAAAGTACTTTAGTTAAATCACTTACAGGAATTAAAACTCAAAAATATTCTTCAGAACAGGAAAGGAATATTACAATTCATATAGGATATGCAAATACAAAAATTTTTATGGATAAAAATAAAGAGCTACATACTGTACCAAGTAAAAATGAATTATTAACTGATGATGAAGGTAATGAAATGACCTTAGTAGGACATGTTAGTTTTGTTGATGTACCAGGTCATGAAGCATTTATGTCGAATATGATTAGTGGTGCAGCAGTTATGAATGCATGTATTTTAGTGATTGCAAGTAATGAGCCTATACCACAGCCTCAAACATATGAACATTATCAAGCAGTTAAAAATGTTAATATAAATGATTTTATTATTTTACAAAATAAATTAGATTTGATTGAAGAATCATCAAATGAAAAGACATTAAGTGATATAAAAAAATTTGTAAAAAGTACAATTGCAGAAAATGCTCAAATTATTCCATCATCAATTCAAAACGATATAAATAAAGATGAAATATTACGTAATATTTTAAATTTATCAAATGATAACAATATTAATTCTTTGAATGAAAAAACAAATGAAGATTTAAAAATGATTATAATTAGATCATTTGATATAAATAAACCAAATATTTCATATGATAATTTAGAAGGCGGAGTTGTAGGTGGATCTTTAATTAGTGGTAATTTAAAAATAGGTGATTATATTGAAATTAGACCAGGTTTTGTCATTGATAATAAATATAGACCGATATATTCAAAGGTAATATCGTTAAAATCAGATACAAAGTCATTAGATTATGCATTGCCTGGTGGTTTAGTTGGAATATGTTTAGATATGGATCCTAGTTTGACGAAATCAAATGCAATGGTTGGACAAATTTTAGGTCATGTTGGAAAGTTACCAGATGTATATAATGAAATTTTTATGTCTTTTTGTGAAATTAATAGACATGATAATTTTATGGAAAAATTTAAAACAAATGAAGATGTTTTATTAAGTATAAATTCTATGAATATTAAAGCAAAAGTAACAAAATGTAAAAATGGAAAGAATTTAATAAGTTTTAAATTAGAAACACCTGTATGTGTTTTTAAAGATCAAAAAATCGCAATATTTAAATTAAGATCTACTAATTGGATTTTATATGCAACAGGTCAATTCAAGGAAGGGGTAAAATGTGAAAAAGATAATACTGAATGTGAAATTTATGAAAATCTATTAGATAAAAATAATTTTGAACCTATAACAATTATTAATGATTTTAACGATATAAATTTTGAGAATAAGTCGTATGATGAATTAGTTGAAAATATTCAATTTAAAAGTACTGAATCTTCTAAATTAAGAATTGATCCTCCTATAATGAAAAAAGTAAATAGAGATTCTATATTTACTAATTATCAAGTTTTATTAGATGCAATTAATAAAACTTCTCAGGAAATTAAATATGATAATCTTTTTTTAGATTTTTTAAAGGATGAAACAAGTACAACATGTGATATTGGAAAAGATGGAATTTCTATTCGTGGTAATTTTAGGAATAATCACATTCAAAATATTATGATTAAATTTTATAAAAAGTATAAATTATGTAATACATGTGGGTCATGTGATAGTTTTCTTCTAAGAGAAAATAGACTATTACATAAAAAATGTTTAAGTTGTAATTCTCAATTTTGTATTTAAATAATACATATTATTTTATATAATGTATATATATTTACTTATGGTAGCATCATTATTAAGTGTATTATCCTATAATATAAATTATATTTCATATAAGAAATTAAGACCTGTATTATTTAAAATTTACAAAAAAAAAAATATATATAACACTACGTTAGAACATATAATACCTCAATCAATTTATAAAAAAACTGATAAGAAGTTAACTTGTGATTTACATAATTTAATATTATATCCATCTAAAGTAAATATACATAGAAGTAATTATAAATATATATCTGATTTTAAAATATATGAAGATTCTGTTATTCTGGATGAAAATGGAAATAAGGATAAATATTATAGACCTTTATCAAAGGGTTTTTGTATAAAAAACTCAAAAAAAAGATTTTTTTTGCCAAGTGATGAATTTAAAGGTGATATATCTCGTGCTGCAATGTATTTTTTGTATACATATCCAAATTATAAAGATAAAATTTTAAAAGATATAATTGATCCATATACAATTTTAACATGGCATCATCAATTTCCAGTTTCTGATTTTGAAATTTATAAAAGTGAAGAAATAGAAAAGTTACAAGGAAATAAAAATATTTTTATAGATAATCCAGAATTATTAGTACCTAAAATGGAAGTAATTTTACAAAGAAATTTATCTATATTTAATGATTACAAATATAAAAAATAAAAATTGAAATATTTTAGTTATTGAATCAAATAATATAGATAATAAATAATCTAAAATGGATATCGAGGATGTCGCTAATTTTAATGAAAAACGAAATATACTGGAAGGTATTAATTTACAGATATTAAAAGATTTTATAATATCTATAATTGAACAAAAACCATATGATAATGACTCATATGAACTCGCTAATAAAAATGCTAGACGTAAATTTCGTATTAATCCAAAAAAATCACAGATAATATTTTACTTTCGTCAAATGATTTCAGAAGGAGAAATTAATCCAGATGATCAAGTAGAAAGATTAATGACTAAAAAACTAGTAAGAATCATGTCAGGCGTTGAGGTTATTACAATTTTTACTTCATCAAAACCAAAATTTACTAGTAAAAAAACAGGAGAAGTTAAAGAACAAACTTTTAGTTGTGGTCAAAATTGTGCATATTGTCCTAAAGAAGGAAGAATAACAATTAAATCGATTATTACTGATATTACATTTGGTAATTCTTTACTAAAAATATCTATGAAAACAGAGAATCAAATTGATGAACTTCGTGTAATAACATATGTTCAAAAAAATGATGGTACAAGATTATATTGTAGAAATTATAATAATTTCAATGATAAAGATAAAACTTTTGATATTTTTATGAAAAAAAAATATGGTGTTCAACTACAAATTGGTGAATTAGTTGAATGCATAAAAGTTGAACAGCCACGAAGTTATATTTCTACTGAACCAGGAGTTAGACGCGCAAATCAAAGTAATTATGACGCAGTTTTACAATTTTTTGATAGAGGAAGTTCATTGGAAAATTGTGGTCATAATATTGATAAAGTAGAATTACTTGTATTGGGCGGTACTTGGAGTCATTATCCAGTAGAATATCAAGAAGAATTTATTAGAGATACATATTATGCTGCTAATATTTTTTATGATAGAAAAGAACGTAAGCGTTTATCTCTTGAAGATGAAATAAATATTAATCAATATGCAAAATGCCGTATTATTGGTCTAACACTTGAAACACGACCTGATTGTATTAATAAATATGAAATTGAGAGATTTCGTAAATATAATTGCACTAGAGTTCAATTAGGTGTACAACATATTGATGATACTATTTTGAATGGTATTAATAGAGGTTGTAAAAATCAAGATACTATTAAAGCATTAAATCTATTAAAAAAAAATTGTTATAAAGTAGATTATCATTTAATGCCAGATCTTCCTGGAAGTAATCAAGAAAAAGATCAAGATATGTTTAATAAAATATTAGGAATATCTAGTATTATTTATAATACAAATTTTGAATTAAGTCAATTTTTAAAATTTATATTACTAAATATAACAATCATTTCTCTAACACATAACTATATTAGTATACCTATTGTTATGATTTACACTCATTTATTTTTTAATAATAATAATAATTATATTATATATAATCTTACACACCCTGAGCTACAAGCTGATCAATGGAAAATATATCCAACTGAAGTTACTAGATGGACTCAAATTTATGATTGGTATAATGAGGGAGTATACAAGCCATATGCTGAAGATAAAAATCCTGAAGATAAATATAATAAACTTATCACATTAATATTAAATGTTAAAAGAAATGTATTCCCATGGATTCGTCTTAATCGTGTTATTAGAGATATTCCAGAAAATGAAATTTATGGAGGTAATAGCTGTACAAATCTACGACAGCATCTTCATAAAATTCTTAAAGATAATGGTGAAGTATGTAAATGTCTACGTTGTAGAGAGGTTAAAAACCGTAAGATTGATCCAAATAATATTAAAGAAGTTATACGACAATATAATGATATTGATGCAACTGAATATTTTATCTCTATGGAATCATATGATGAATCAATAGTATATGGATTCTGTAGATTGAGAATTAATCATAATAACAAAGATGTTATGAAAAATCTACATGATCACGCTCTCATAAGAGAATTACATGTATATGGAGTTATGACCCCACATGATTCATTTAAAACTACCCGTACTCAACATCATGGTTTTGGAAAAAAAATGTTAAAGAAAGCTGAACAAATAGCATATTCGAAAGGTATTCGAAAAATGGCTATTATTTCTGGTGTTGGTGTAAGAGAATATTATAAGAAAAGAGGTTATACTTTGAATAATAACTTTATGGTCAAGGATTTGACTTTTTTTAATAATTTCATTTATTAATTTATAAATTATTTAACCATTCATTTAATAAGTTCATACCAACTATATTATTACTACTAATATTATTTAGATCAGAATCAAATGTAAAATTTGTTAATGCAAATCTAGTTGTATAACCATAACCGATACCAAATGCATTTCCTGGTAACATCGCAATTCCTGTATCATCTAATAACTTGGTACAAAATTCACTATCATTATTTAAATTTTTATTTTTTAATTTATCTGAATAATTACCAAAATCTAAATACATATAAAATGCACCCTCTCCTTTATGAACTTTAATATTCATTTGTGTTAATCTTTTATGAAAATATTCATTATACATCTTAAGACACTTTATTTTATTTTTATTATATAAAATTAATTCTTTAAAGTTATCAAATACTGAAATTGTTCCATATTGTAATGGTGTATTTACACTAGAAAAAGTTTCACTGGATGCACAAATTACTTTTTTTTTTAATTCAAATAATTTTTCAGGAAAAATCATATAACCAAAACGATAACCTCCTGAATGACACCATTTAGATAAACCATTTGAAATAATTGTATTTTCCGGATATAATGATAATAATGTATTAAATTCATTATTAAAATTTATATATTGATAAATCTCATCTGAAATAATAGTAATATTTTTTGATCTACAAACATCAACAATATTTTTCAATTCATCATAAGAATATACTAGACCTGTTGGATTATTAGGATTATTTATTAATATGAAAGAGTTATCATCTAATTTTTTTACTTGTTCTAATGTTATTTTCCATTTATTTTCATAAGTTGTTTGAATTATTTCGTAATTATCTCTATTATAAACTTTCAATTGATTAACATATGAAACCCAATATGGAGCTATAAAATAAATTTTATTATCTATACTCAAATTTAATAAACATAATAGCTCTTTACTACCTGGACCTATAATAATGTCATCTTTATCAATCTTCACATTATGAAAATTTTGGTAATGTCTAGTTATTGAACTTCTCAGTTCAAGAAGTCCTTGAACTGGTAAGTAACTATTTTTATCCATATTTTTTATAATTTCATTTTGTAAAAATGAAGGGGGTTTAAATGGACTTTGACCAAAACCGTAATTATATACATTTTTATTTTGGTTTTTTAGATCTTTACACATTTCATTTATTTTTAAAGTTTGAGATATACCTATATTTTTTATCATTATTATTTAATAATATATTATTTTTATTTTTTACTCTTATTATATGTAATATTTACAAATATCACATATAATTTAAAAAGCTTTTAATCCAGTTATTTTATTACCTAATATTAATGAATGAATATCATATGTACCTTCATATGTATTTACTGTCTCAAGATTACATAGATGTCTAAATATTTCATATTCTTCTGATATCCCATTTCCACCTAAAATATCACGACAAGTTCTGGCAATATCTAATGCCTTAGAACAAGAATTTCTTTTTATTAACGAAATCATTTCTGGCTCATATTCATTATTATCAACTAAATCTGCAACTTGATAACATCCCAATAATGCTAAATTATATTCACTAACCATATTTGCTACTTTCATTTGTAATAATTGCTTTTCTCCTAATAACTGTCCAAACATTCTCCTATTCAAACTGTAATCAACTGCCTTTTCAATACAAAATTCAGCAGCACCTAATGCACCAAATGATATTCCTAATCTTGCATTATTTAAACATGAAAATGGACCTTTCATCCCAACAACATTTAGTAAGTTTTCCTTAGGTACTTTTACTTCATCTAAATTTATCATACCAGTTACTGAACTTCTTAATGATAATTTACCATCAATTTTAGGTGTCGTTATACCATTCATACTTCTATCAAGAACAAATCCTTTTACAACTCCATCATGTTTAGCCCAAATAACAAAAACATCTGCTATTGGAGAATTGCTAATCCATGTTTTATTACCATTTAGAATGAAATTATTACCATCTAAAACAGCATTTGTAATCATAGCTGAAGGATCAGAACCATAATCTGGTTCTGTTAATCCAAAACATCCAATATAATCACCACTATTTAATTTTGGTAAATATTTATCTTTAACTTTATCACTTCCATAATTATAAATTGGTCCCATAACTAAAGATGATTGAACACTATACATTGAACGATAACCACTATCAATATATTCTATTTCTTTAGCTATTAAGCCATAAGTTTTATAACTTTCACCTAAACATCCATATCCATTAATTGTTGGGCCAAAAATTCCCATATCACCAAATTTTTTAAATATCGTTTTATCAACAACTTCATTTTTATAATCATCAATTACTCTTGGTTTTAATTCTGACTGACAAAATGCCTTGACTGAATCAATCATAAGCCTTTGTGTTTGATTAATATTTTTTCCTATTTTCAAAATATTAATCATATAATATTAAATTATATATTTTTATTAAGTTATATAATTTAATATTTTATGCCAATGATCCCATTGGATCCCATGGATCAAATTCTTCTTTTACATCATCTTCTAATAGTTCATTTTCTTCATCATTTAATAAATTTTTATTAATTGCAACCTCATACACAAACTCATCAAACCATTTATCACTCATACTATAATATCCATCAACTGGACCACCTGATGACCATGAATTTTCTACTTCCCAACTATTAACTGAATCTTCATTATTAAGTACATTATTATTTACAGTGTTAGCACCTGTAATAACCATTGCATGTGTCATTAATGAATCTCTACAATTAATTCTTTCTTCTTTATTTAAATTAAAAGTTACTCCTAATAGTTCCAAACTATTGACATTATCTTGATCCATTCGACATGTAGCTCTATTTAGATACTGACCAACATCACATCCATACCATACGCTCTTATTACTTTTTAATGTTTGTAATGTTAATTCCTTAACTCTATTAATAGGTAAATTAATATATTTAACTTTATTTCCATCTACTACATTTCCTAAATATTTTACACTATATGTTTTATAATATGGATGTTCTTGACGTGGATCATTAATTACACAAACATAATCATTGAAATTAAAAGGTACATGTTCTTTATAAAAATTTAATGGAGTAAGATTACTTATTTTTTTGTAATTTTTTGATTTATCAACATATTCCCAATCAAAATTAGTTGGAGGCTGTCCTAAAAAGTAACATAAAATTTTATAAACTTCATCCATAAAACCTAATTTCATTTCTTGTACATTATCAGCTTTTCTTAATTGTATTGCATATTCTCTAAATTTTTTTGTCAAAATACCGTTTAGTTCCCTACTATTACTACTATGATGACTCTCTTGATATACACATTTTGGTACTAATCCATATTTATTAACTAAATTTGTAACCATATCCCATTGCCCACCATCACATGTCGGATCACTTAATAAATGTTGAACTAATCTAGAACTCATTGGTTCACTTTTTGTTTTAATGATACATTCTAAATTGTAATTCATACGTTCTAATTTATCCCAAAAGAATAAATAACTTTGAGAAAACTCAAAATTATCTAATTCATGTTTATCACATATTTCTCTTCTTACTACATTCAATGCTGCGAATAACCAACATCTTCCACTCGATTTTTGATTTGTTACTTTTAAATGAGGTTTAACACTAACATTATAAACAGGATTATATTGTTGATTTTCACTTACAACACCATTTAATTTAGAGAGTCCATTCGCTGAAATTACATTTGATAAAATCTCATTTTGTTTATTTCCATTGAAATTATTTCTAAATTGACTTAAATTATTTTGACTTAACATTATAATTATAACAATATCTATTATTTAAATATTTTAAAAAATATGAAATATTTTATATTTATATCTAAATCTCATATAATTTAAAGTAATGGATATAAGATATCCATTCAGATTATATCCATTAAATAGTACAAATATTTTAACAGATTATGTATCTTCATTTTACTTAAATGAAGTAAAAAAATTATCAAATAAAATTAATACTATATCTGTAGAAAATACATTAGTTATATTAATTATTGGATCTTTAATTGATGAGACTGGTGATCATAAATTTTCAGATCAACAGCAATATCAACATTTACCTAGATTTATTCATAATTATTTAGAAAATTCTGATAAAAATATCAAAATAATTTGTATAGCTCCTGGAAATGGTAAAGATATAGAAATTAAATCACGATTTATTGAATTGACAAAAAATGAATATAAATGGAAACAAAAGACAATAAATGAATTTAAGAGTAACACTTATCCTAGACTTTCGTATAATTTTTATAATACTTTATTCCCAGAGTATATAGAAAAAGATTTTGCTGAAATTAATGGAAAAAATTTATATTTTTATAAAAATGGACCTACTGAATTAAGAATCCCACAATTATATTTTAAAAATAGACATATCAGGAATATATATGAATCTAAATTCGAACTTGGTAATAATGTTTATATTAAGATTAAAGATGATATAAACATTGCTCAATTTTTAGATATTGAATATAGCTTACCAACAGATAGTGATAAAATATTTGTTAATAAGTTTCATTTTGACTTAAATAATTTAATTGATAGATTAAAAGAAAATTCTGGATCAATGATAATTCTTAATTATTCTATTTTTCGGGATAATTGGATACGAACTAGTCCATTTTACTTTTTCGAGACATTGTATAATAATTTTACTAAATATAAATGGTCTAATGTCAAAATAATGAATTATTTGTATAATAATAATTCTAGTACTTTATTTGATATTGATAATGATAAGATTTATTCTTATGAAGATAAAATGACAGAAATGAAAATTGGAAGAAATTCAAGAATACAAATTAATAAAATAGAAAAAATCAATAAAAAAGTGAAAGCTTGTGAAATTAATAATAATAAATTAATTGAATATAAAAAAAAATTAAGAAAATCAAAAAATATAATAAATATTAATGAAAAGCAATTTAAAATAAAGAAAGTTGATGATGATGGTAATTGTATGTTTAATTCAGTTTTAAATCAATTTCACAACTGTCCTATTTCTGTTAAAGATGCACGGATAATAATTACTTCAGAAATATTTTCTACAGATTATATTGAAAATTTATTAAAAGAAGAGCTACTTACAAGAACAGAATACTGTAAGTTAATTAATCAGAAAGGAATTGAGTTTGTATTTGATTTACATCTGTATTTTATGAAAGAAGGCCCAGGATGTGAAAATGCTGAATATTTAAGAGACTGTTATCAATTACCATTAGATGTATATTATGGAGGTAACTATGAATTAAGTATTTTAAGTAAATTGTTAAATGTTAATATTAGAATTATAAATACAAATAATAATATAATTGATTTTTTACAATCATATAATACAGAATTTGATAATATTTTTATTAAATTTGATGGAAACCATTATAATATTGCAATTTTAGATGATAATTATAAATTAGATTGTATTATTAATAAAAATATCACGAATATTTCATATGATTTCGACGAATTCTATAACAAAAGAATTCTTAAATTCATAAAGCATTCTAATATTTTATGTCTTTAAATAATATTTTTAAAAAAATAATATAAATAAATATTCATATCTAATTTTAAATATGAGTACTTTTCAAGAAAAACTAGATGAATTTTATTTAAATTATGATACTGTTTGTCTTTTGAAAGAAGATAGTCAAACATCCGAAATTGTAGATATGTTTAAGACAGAGTTAGATTATCCAGAAAATTTAACTACTGCGCTTTTGAAATTTAATAAAACATTTTTAAAAAGTGTGATTATGAGAATTAAAGTAAGACAACAAAAAGTAGGATCAACTGAACTAAAAAATGATCTATTAAAATATAATACTGAATTAGAACCAATTTTAGATAAATTACTTTCTGAAAAATTCATTAAACAATATCAAGAAGTAATAAAAGAAGAAAAAAAAGTAGAAAAAGCAGAAAAAGTAGAAAAAGCAGTAAAAGTAGAAAAAGCAGTAAAAGTAGAAAAAGTAGAAAAAGTAGAAAAAGTAGAAAAAGTTGAGGATGAGGATGAGGATGAAGTAGATGATGAAGTAGATGATGAAGTAGATGATGAAGTAGATGATGAAGTAGATGATGAAG
>ERZ807291.1768-NODE-1768-length-34201-cov-13.111433_pt1 | contig 34201 bp, 30 predicted proteins | sample MGYA00521257_ERZ807291 | MGnify/ENA primary metagenome ERZ807291 (study PRJEB31413, sample SAMN03169783) | marine metagenome | biome: Marine; feature: Water; material: Subsurface seawater | place: North Sea | collected 2011-04-28 | depth 1 m m ...
GCTGTATTTACATATACTGGTTGTAAATGTATATACACTCAAAATATATACTGATAACTTTTTTGGATTTTGTAAAATGGATCTTGTTCAAAAACGAATACAACTTGACAGCAGTACAGCTACCAAAATAGCAAACGCCTTTATTGGTTGGCATGAATCGTCAAATGATAAAATTGGAACAACACGTGCAGCTATTGCATGCAACTCATTAAAAACACAGATTTTAAATACGTACGGTTCACAAATATGTGCATTTAACGACAGCACAAAAACATCACTGTTCTACAAGGCAGTGTACCAAGGGCATTCAAACACTGCAGACAGGAGACTTGCACTGTTTAAGCCGGCGCCTGTTTGGATAAGCGGATCATCAGCGCAAAGCAACCCTACGCTGTGCACAATCGACGGATATTTATTAAAATTGCCCCTGTACTCGATAATTGAACACAAGGCCGTAACACTTATGAATGCAGAACTAAAACGATTTAAAGAAACAAAGCTAGTGACATATGGGACTGACGATGTGGCACATTCGGCGTTTTTGCACCCCAAATGTTTTATTAACGATCATTCTACACACATTAACGACATTCACAGTATAATTGGTGAAGATATTTCCAATGCGTTTATTATTGCACTTGCTTGCTTGATGCATGCAACTGTAACACAGCACATGTGCGACATCGATGCCGGCGTAAAGTTTCGAGACAAACGTGGCCGTCAAGCAGCATTTGACGAGTTGCATGCATCCTTAAATACATTATTGTATGCGACACCGTATAAAGCAAATTAATAATGGTCTACTAAAGAGGTATAATTTTTACTATGTTAAAGTCAGCTCACTTGGCATCTCCGTATGCAGCACCTCGTCTATCAGCTGATCAAAAATCGTTGGCCCACAACATTACTGCACAGCCATGTCATTTTAATGTTAAATGTCAATCCCTTGAAAATGGCAAAGTAGGCGGCAGTGTCCACATAACGGGCCCTCAAATTGCTCAACTCTTGGGACAAACCAGCGTCGACATGGCTCATCTGAAGGAAATTAAATTTACAAAGGCGTCAACAAACATCGCGGTACCAATGGGCGGACATTTTACACTTGGCAATAACGACACGGCGAGTACATTTGCAACGCAAGACCGAGCAATGTACATTTCAAATGACGGTGCTTTAACGGCTTGCCATCTTGTCGTGCCGCCTGCGTGCGGGACTGGTACAATGGCCTCGTTCAGCGACCTTGGTTCAGTAACTACTACAGAGGAATGCTATGGGACCAAGGATCAAGTGTCGTCTGCAATTGGTCGGTCATTGCGGTGGTCTGGTCAACCGTCTACTGAAAATTTTGCTGGTAATTGTTTAAAGGTAACAAACAACAACGTTACACGATATTTAGTCCCATCGGAAGGACAACACACATCATGTGCAATGTCAACTTTATTTGCAGCCAATGTCAACAAGGCGGGATTTTGTGATGGACGGTACACTGACAAAAATGCTACATTTGCTACTGACCCTGACGGGAGAAAGTGTCGTGTCGTTACTGGCGAGGATTTTGCAACTGTAAGTACGGCTTTAAAGGGCCGACTTGCAGAAGGCAATGCACTTCGCGATGGCCTAACACTGCACATGGAATCATTTCACGACGGAGACGCCGACGTGGTCGACAACATGACTGAGCACGGTTTTTTGCCAACTGTGTCGTTAACTGCTACGTTTTTACGAGATACAACTGACACGTTTATGGCGTCTGACACTAATACAACAGCGTCCTGTATTTCTCGAGCAGACATGCACAAATTTATTGGAGAAGATATGGACAACGCTCCAGTTATTGGCAACAGCATCACAAACGAAACATTTGCTGATTCCATTATGAAACTGTCCCTTACTGGTGAAAAGGCTGCACTGCCATTGACAGGTCAAGCCAGTGTAACCACCGCCGCTCTTGTAGCAGAAGAAGTTTAGTGCCAAGCAAATTAAGGATGACGAGAAATTTTTTTTTGTCTTTGTTCTTTGTTTTTTAAAAAAAATATTTTTATCATTTAAACTATAAATATTAAAACAAAATTCAAAAAATGTATACGTTTACAGGCATTGTAGCATCTGCGGTAGTATACGGAACTTGCACACCCTCCGAAATTGCAACACTAATAAATGCATCAATTGAAGATGTAGAATTGGCTCTTGTACATTTACTAGGTATAAAATTTATTTGTCAACCAATTGCATCTTTCAATATGTTTGTTGTGTCTTCTAATGGACAAACTTTAAGAAGGGATTTCCAGACGACACAATTGAGTCATCAACGCAAACTTCGGAAAAGGCTGAAGCAGTGTCTACGGCCAAAGACCATTGCTGGACGGCAAAAAAAGGGTTTGAAAAAACAAAAAAAACATTTTGGTAAACGTAGCCATACTCAAATAAAATTGTACTAGATGATGTGTACGGTTTTGTTATTGCTGCAAATGTCGGAACGTTTGGATTGGCTTGCAGCAGTGCATGATTTATAACTATTTTACTTGCATGATTTGTTAATTCAAGAGCTAAAGTTGCTATTATACAAAATTGATCTAATCCTGTTGATTTTTTTAATTGGTCCTCTACCGATTCCTTTGTAAGAGGATGGACAATGTTGTTAGTTAATTCTTTAAAGTGATTTGAAATTAGGGTGTACGGTGCTTCGTTTTTTTGTTGCGCTAAAATTGTCCACGGTGGTAATTTTAAATATAGTATTATCCAAATAAATAAATCTCCAGTTTGTTTAAATTTGCATTCACATGAAAATCGTGTCATAATTTTCTCTAATACTGTGGTATTGCCCGTGTATTGTGCCCGCGGTCTAAATTTAAATGTATGTTTAAACATCTCCAATGCATGCGCGTACATGTACAATGATGACGCCATTTTGTTTTGTGGCACTTTTATGATTACATCCACACAGTGATGGACAACTGCGTCATTTATAAGTGGATTGAAATCATGTTCTGATGGAAAAACTGCATCGACGTTGGCTGACTTTCTGAGTTTGTTTTCAATGCTGCTTATAACTTTGCAGACATCGTACAAAAATAAACTTGACGTTGCTTGATATTTTAGTACTGCATTTATTAGTGCTTTTAACCCCACTTTCATATCTGATTCCGTTGGAGATTGTTCAAGCCAGACTTGGTGAATGTACATTATTGTCAATGGCGGGTATTTTTCCTCAAGCAACATGTCGCTGCAAAAACAAAAGTCTTTTAAATGGTATAGATTCAGCTATTTGTTTGTCAAAAAAAGATACCCATTGGTGTTGTCCCATGTGCGCCCCCAAATATATATGTTTGCAACATAACAGACGATGCGTGCAATCATTTGGGCTGTGGGGTAAAACTGTCGGGCAACCTTTGCATCGCCAATGTGCGTATGGCTGTGTGCAATTATGTACACAGACAAAATGTGTACGTCGAGTAGCAAACATGCCAATTGTTTTACAGTTTGGAATGCAGTTTAAATCTTACAGCTATTTTGTTGATTACATTAACAATCATGACAACCGAATTGCATATGTTATTCCAGGATTACCACACTCTTTAATGGTTTTACAGCTATCTAAAAAAACATTTGGTAAAATACAAATCCTATCATTGTATGGCTTGCCACCAATACATAAATGTACATTTACAATTGCGTTGTCTTCAAACATGTTTGGCAGCAATTTAAACGTTTTGTTGCACGTTGATCAGCTGTGTGCACCGTCATCTGATAATTACACACTACTTGAACTAGGCCAGCAAACAACACGTGTAGTTGGTCATTCCGATACCATCTCCGCAATGGAAATTATGTGGCCCTATTGTACAATACAAATAAAATCTGTGCAAACAGTATAGGTTTATTTGTTTTTATCACTGTGCGCTATTAGTAATTCAATAAACGTTAAAACCGAACAGCTAAGCATAAGCATAATTGATATGCATTGCGTTGATGGAAATAATCGTACTGCTGAAACAAACATCATTAAATTAACTTGTTTGCACATTGAAATACTTAAAATATGAATGTTTAATATTGCCAATTTAATCTTAACAATACTCAACAACAATGCACACGTTGATACAATGACAGCCGCAATGCCTGTATTTTGAGCAATTTGTTCGCATTGCTGTAAACGCAAAATTACAATAGCAGTGCTCAATGCAAACAAAAAGAGTAAAATATGCAATACTGGCAACGTTTCTATTAATGTTCGAATACTGGTTGCAGTCTTGCTTTCAAATGCATACACGATACAATACTTTACAACGTACCAAGCTACAACTCCAAGAAGAGTTGTGACCACAACATCATCGTTTGCAGCTGTCATTTTTTTGGTTTTGCATTTACAGTTGTTTTAGTTTACCTATTTTACTGACAACATATACCTCGTACGCCATTGACACCACAGCAAATGCCATAGAAACGAGTTGATAATACTCTGCCACAAATATACCTAACATTATTGATAAGCACACCCCAAAGTGTGCTGCAAACAACTTCATGCCATCGTCGACAATCAACGTACACACAATGTTTACCACAACACTCAGTACCACAATACTGTTGCTCCACCAGTGTATGCATTCCCACGGTGTTGTGTACAACTGTAAGTACAATACGACTGCCCAGAAAATAAAAATACTTAACATAGTTGCACCAAACGTTAGCATTAAAGGGTTTTTTGTATTGCAATTGATTGCAATATTTTGAACAGAACATGCCCCCAAAGAATAATCAATATAATCAAAAACCATTGCAGCGAACCACTTTCAATTGAAATGTCAGCCTCAATAGTATTGCACTCAATTTTATTCATCGAGCAACTGACTGCAAAGTTTGCAATACACTAGTAAAGCACGCTGTGGTAGTTGAAACAAAAGCCAAAATTAAAAAATACGAGTATGTTGTGCTAGGGGTACATGTAATCAGTTCAACCGTTAGCATATTGTTTCACTGTAGGTGAGCACGTGCACTATATAAGGCAACAGTCTATTCACAAATAACGCCATGCTTTGTAAATACGATATTAACGAGCCCACAACATCTCGCAGTTTGCTGCACGCACCAGTCGCTTGCCGTTTATTTCTCTATGCGGATGAACTGCAACTTAACGAACTAGATAACACACTGTTGCAGGATTTTCAAGCATTTCATAAGGTGCAACAAAATCAAGCAACAGAGATAAATATATCATCAGTTTACGATGTTAGTTGTTTCTACATAGATGCAAACCATATTTTAACTGAAAAAAAAATACAATCAGACAGTGAGTCTTTGTCACTGTACAACAACACAATAGACATCATTATAAATAAAGGTATAAAAACACGGGCTTTAAATACAAAACACTGTATAGATTTTCTAAATGCCAAACAAAACCTGATACCGTGGAGCAATTTGACGCTCGAAGAATTAAATTTGAATGGACTAACTGACAAGCTTAAAGTTTTTGTTGCTGTGCACAACACGTTGACATTGCTTGGCACTTCGTCGTCGGCCATTAATTTGGATACAAACATTATCAGCATAAGACAGCTAGTTCAGACGGGCGCAGTAAACTTACAGGATTTGCATGAGTTATATTTAATTCTCTGGCAGTCACTTGTTGTCAACACCAATGCTGATAGCATGCACAGTTTTTTAAATACATCGCTTTTCAATGCTAACATGAAAGATGGATTTGCAATGTTTCAAGATACCTCAACATTTAATATAGAAACAAGTACAAGCCTATTTACACAAGACAAGCTATTTGCAAATTATTCAAGTCGCCAACCAATTTCATCTGCAAGACTTGTAAAACAACTGTACGGCTCCTCAACCCCGTATTGGGCTAAGGATTGTGAATTTAAAACAACAAATGAGGAACGTACACTTGTAGATACAGCAGAAACTAGTGTTGGTAATGCTAAGTTCCAGCAAACTGCCAACACTCTTGGCATGTACTTGAGCGCTCTTTTAAACATGTCGCAGGAGGATCAAATAACTGCTTATCCCAGATGTCTTGCTGGGTCTAAACACGGCGTTCGCAATCAAATAGCACTTAGCAAGTCAGACTTGTTACAGGGGCAAATCATTTCGTACACATCTACGTATGGCTCCATTATTGACCTGCTGTTTAAAAACTTTGTTGAGCTGCAGTGCCAACAAAACAGTCAAATTGATACAATACGACAAAAAACAATCAGCATGTTGAATGAAATGCCTCAACTAATAGTGAATGCAGCACGCATTATTGCATCCAATTGTTTTGAATTAAAACCGGCCAATTACGCACAATCTGAATTTATCGACACGTCGTGTCCGGGGTTTTTATTTGGAATGAATTTTGGAAAAAACGTCATTGGGATACACGCTGACTGCATTTTTAAGACTGCAGATTCATTGTACGTAGGCGAATTAAAAACAAAATGGACATTGCCTGATGGCGAAATTAAACTTGGTAAAGCTATTTTGTTTGACCACATGCATCAATGCATTTGCCAAGCTATTGTAGCATACTGCATGTACAGCACCTCGAAAGAATGCAAGTTGCACACCGAATTGTTTATTTTGTCTGTACCGTTTGAAGAAAACGTAACTGTTGTGCAATCACAACGGCACACTACCGTGCTAGAAGACAAGGGTGTTGCTGTATTAGCATGCAATTTGTACGCAACCATGTTGTATCATTTTTTTGTAAACTCCAAAACAACATTTTCTGGATTTACAGATTACGCGTACCACATTGATCAAAAATCTGAACTACTGCTGTGGGTCATTGCATGCATGACAACAAAATGTGATTTGCCGTGTTTCTTGTTGCGTGCAAACTCCGCCACTCTTGTTAGCCTACCCCAGCCAACACTAGCGTACATAAGGCACAAAGATCACACGCCAACACTAAATGAAACATCAACAAAAACAATTTCGTTTACATTCCGATCTGTAAAGTATACGGTGTTATTTATACAAACACATCAATGCATTGTATGCTACACTGGTAAATATGTATCTTTGTTTAAAGCAAGTTTTACGGACGAGTTAAAAAAAAAATACAAGAAATACAAAAAAAAAATTAAACTACAAGCGCAAGGCAATTTTTTTTTGGCTACATTTGAAGAAGACCCAACAACAAAAAAAGTAAAAGTACCCTGGGGACTTGAGTCGTTTATTTTAATGCTGTCGCAAGATACTTATAATTTTAATGGAGTTTATCTTGTTAGTTCAAAAGGAGATTTTGGGTTTTCAAGTTTAATTAAATGGTTTTGTTCACAAGTACAGGAAACTGGCGTTTTTCCGTTGTCGGCCACAACTTTGCGTTTAAAGCAAGACAGTACTTTAACACTTATGCACATTGATTCTTGCGTTGAAGATTATGTTTTAAATACAAAGAAAACATACGAATTTAATTTATCTGACCTTGTAAAGGCAAACATTTTACATGCACGATGGTTTATGGCATTTTTTGCAAAGGCAAGTCAGGCTAAAATGACATGGCTTTACAATCGTGTTGAACATACAGAGACACTCACTACCAAAACCGAAACAATTTTATTGCAACCACCTTTAAAAAAAGGAAAAACAAAAGGAAAAGTTAACCTGCCAACGTCGCTGTTAGTACCCTTAATTGATACTGGAATATCTAGTGTTCAGTATTTTGTTTTTATAAAAGGACAAACGCAAGGCGATTTGACATACACCAAAATTAAGTTTAATGCAAATAACAATTTTAACAGCATTGATTTTGGATTAAAACCCGTTGGCAAGAAGCAAACAAAACCATCATTTGATATTATTTTACAGTCCTTCTTTCCACGTATTCTTCGTATTCTTCCTGGGAAACCAGAAAGGGGGTTTGTTGAAACAGAAAAAGCAGGAGAATATAGAGTGGCCAATAGAACAAAGACAACACCTGTGATAAATTATGACCCGTTTGTTGACTCTGAGTTTGTTGCTACAAATGATCTTTTAGGAGATGAAGAAACGGCATTAATTAAAAATGTTTTTACGTTTACAGTTTGGGAAACATTGAAGACTGCCTAATTTTTTTTAAAAAAAAGAGATATTGCAATACATTTAATTTTTATATACATAACATGTGAACATGTGAACAGAGCGCAATGTTGCTACAGGACAAAATTGTTGAATTTATTTTATCAAAACGATGTCAAGTGTCACCGTTTACAATAAACACGTTTTTTTCTGATCACGGCAATGTTTTACCACTTGTCGACAATCACCCACTGGTGAAAAAAAATCGTCTTGGCTACTACATTCATATATTTATTGTCTTGCTCGAGTCGTTGGTTGCACAATTGCAGACTACGACAACAGTAAATCTAAATAAATTTACCGACCACGCTTTGTTTATTGGGTACATTACAGACAATGCAAAAGATTGCAACGTCTTTGTGTACTTTAACAGTAAACATACAAAGATGTACGTTAAATTGCAAACGGTGTACAACATTTACAATACACAATCATTGCTTGACTGTGCAAAACAATCAGGAATGGCGGGGTTGTGCATTGAAAACGTGTACGCCGAATACGACACGGCATATTCAGACGTAAACACACTTGTGGATAAAAACATTTTGCTGCGTACAAAAACTCGACTGTACTTTGCGGCTCTTGCAATTCCCAATATATAGCAGCATTTAATTCTAAAATTATTGCACAGTGTTACAACTACACAAGATAACATGGACTCAGGTGCCGACGGAGATGAAGAGTGGGTACCTTCAGAGCCACCACATTCCGCTCATTCCGCTCAATTGTTACCAGAGTCAGATGACGAAGAAGAAGATGATGACAATAATGCGGATGAAGAGTTAGGTGATGGTATCGGTGATGACAATAATGCGGATTTACGTACTGCTGTTACAACCCCTGAACCACCCCCCCCCCCACCTGGTTTTGGTGATAACGATAATGCGGCTTTACGTACTGCTGTTACAACCCCTGAACCTGATGCAACGACTGCGGAAAAATTGTACGTGTTGCATCTTAGTCAAAAAAATGATGATGTGATGTGGACTAATAAAATACCTGATAGACAAGTTGATTTTACGCATCGGGGGGAGCATTTTTTGTATTGTTTATTATTTTGCAATTCTGACAATCAGGTAGACATGTCATTGTTTGGCAACTTTAAGCGAAAAATAACATCCAGTCGAGCTCGCAAAGAAAGCCACATTAATGAATTTAACAAGACAATGCAAAATGATTCTGCTCTAAAAAAATTGACAACGTGGTGTAAGATGCAGTTACAATTTTTAGTTGAATCTCGTCTTATATTTACGGCCTACAATGTAGCAAATGGCAATAAAGCAGTATCAATACGAGAAATTATCATTTTGGCCCCAGCCGTGCAAGCTTTTTTTCGAGCTCCTCATAATTATTCTGCATTTTTAAAAATGAACAAAACGAGTACATTGTTTAGCTTAGACGCCAATGGTAATACACTTCGTCTTATTTGCGAGTACATTGTTTTTGCCTTTACCGCCTCACCAACCCCGATAAACATGAATACAATGCACGCACACTGTTTAAACTGCATTTTACCTATACATATAGACAAGCTGCACACTTTTCTTATGGCGGATGACGTTGTGCAGATGTCGGCCGTATGTTATGCAGATGAACAAGTTGCTCTTGAAACAGCATTGTACTGCGAAGTCTTCTTTCACTCTTTGACGGACAACACAGCCAAGGATGTTCACGTTTTGGACAAATACCCAAATTCAATGCTAGACAATGATTGGATAGCAGCCTTTGCCAGCTCTACTCTTATAGAACAAACAAAAGACGCTGTACGTCCGATTGATCTTGCTAATTTAACTGCACGTTTACACACCGCTGACAAAAACCCAGGCGAAGTTCTCGGTGTAGTGTATACAAATGATGGATATCCAGCGTTTGTTAACTATGCGGAGTATATTGGCTGTATCACAAGTTTAACACTTTTTAAAAAAACCGATACGGGAGAAAGCTCCATTTTTGAAATTATTGCAAGTGCTGAAAAAGTTTCCGAAGACGATTCTGTGTTGGGCAGCATGATACAACGTATGTGTGACCAAAAAGAATCCGTAACACTTGAGGACATGAAAACGATTGAATGGTTTTTAGTGCATCCCGCATTACAACATACATTACTACGTGCTGAGGCTTCTGTCAATACATCTATTTTTGCATTTGCAGACCTTGTTGATGCCATTAATGCTGATAGAATGTTTTATGTATGAGAGACTATCATATTGTAACTGTTGTATAAAGGAAAAAAACAGCGTGAGTATGTAACGGTAAACATGAAGCGGGCTAATGATGACACTAATGATGACGTTTATACTCAGTCAACTGAAGACGAGGACGAAACAACTCATCTAGCAGATCGTGAACAAAAGGTGCAAAGAAAAGCTAAGATGTTTCGACGTGATGGCTTCGTGATAAAACGTAAAGAAGAACTAAGAAATCAAGACTTTGATTTAGACACATTATTTGATAAAGGCAATGATAGATTAAAATCGGAATACAAGTTGTTCCCCCCCGAATTAGCAAAAATAATTGTGGATGCAAATATAATGGCAGGCGATGTTGGTACTAAACTGCGGTATTTTGATACGTCCCCGTTGTATTTGTTTTACAATGCAATGAAGAAAGATCCACTTATATACTCTCAACAAAAATTTAATGCACTTGTAAAATGCTTGAACTCCCCCGACATTGTTCAAAAATGGCTGACAAATCGAATTGAACGCAGGGTTCCACACATGCCGTACGACAGTTTTCATACTATTATGAAATGTGTAATTTTGGGTGGGTTTAAAGAAAGAGTGGCAGTGCACGACAAGGACAAAGCAGTGGTTTCTTGGCAAGATATCCCACACCCAAACAACGTTGTTGCACAAAACACTAAAGGACTGCTTCTTGGATTACTAAATTGTCAGAATACTTCCACACAAATTACACCTTTTTTTGAAGACAAACCAGACAAGAGCACTTGGCCTGAAGTTGGCGAAAACATATTTGTTAATCTTGACACAATTAGATTTCGTTTCTTTCATTGGAAAACCCTAAGGTATCCAAATTATCCACATTATTACGCAAGACTTGAATTGAAGTTTACTGCCAATTCTGTAACACTTGAGGTTATACTCCATGGAATAACCTTCAGAGTGGAAGGAACTGGTGAAAAAAAAACCGAGTTAAACAGTTGCATTGTGTTTAAGGATCAAGCAGAAGCAGGCGGCACAATTGCAACACGTGTTAAAGAATTAGGCTCAAAGTATACCAAACAACTTGTGGTATCTGAGCGCGATGAATATGATAGCGACGAGGGGTACGTGCTAGACGACGACCCAGCGGTCAACTTTCATGACGAAACATATTACCGAGATATGTACAAAGATGTAATTACGACACTTTTTGGCGACATTGGAGCTTCAGTAAATGTAGAATATCAACCACCAAACGTTGTTTATTTTTGCGATATTCTGGCGACTTTCTTTTGTTACGTAAATTTACCGTTTCTAACTGAAGAAAAATACAATGTTAAAGAAAAAGGGTTTGTGTACTTTGCTTCGTTTGTAGACCGGACTTTACATTAATAAAATTGTATTTTGCACGTTTTTTTATTTATAAAATAGCGTATTCAACCATGTTAATTACAGCAACTTTTTGGATAAGAGTTTTGTGCAATGTACTATTACGACACGGAAAAGTAATTTTAGGATGTCCTGCTGGGCACACAAAATCATTTAAATTGTTGTGCGTTGTAAATTGAGCCCTGATTGTATTCCGGTACGGATTTTTGATTGTTATCTCTGTTTTTGGATATTCACGGATGATGTGCGTACTGTAATTTAATTGAGATTTGCTTGATGACCCAGTAAACCATGTTTGACCAATTGGGCTGCCTTCAACTGCAGCAATGGCGTCTAACATTATTTTCATGGCATTTGTGGCATCTTCGGATGTAGAGGTACTGGCTGGTAAAGGTACCTCAAGTTTTTCATAGAGAAGTTTGTCAAGGGTGTCACGAAAAACAGCTGTTTTGAAGACAAGGACGTCAGGCAATCGCAATGATGATTTTTGCTGGCGCATGCACGGCTCAACGCTTGCATTAATACGAACACTTTGTGCAGAAATGTATTCTGCATTGATTTCAGGGTCGGTGGTTTCTTCAAGATAATTTGTACCAAAAACTCGAAGTTCATCAAGCGGACCACCACGATCCACCTTTTGACTGCCAACAGTAACAGCGTCTGAAATTAGTGTTGCATTTCCAATCAACGTGTACGGATGTGGTTCGGAGCGATCTTCATATTTCATAATGTTAGCTGCATCGAGCAAGAGAAACGATCGTAACAGTTCTGTTTCTTGTAAGTTAGCAGATTGCAAGACTTCCGAGTCGAGTTCAACCATGTGCGGCTGCAAAATGCGTTTGCGCAGTACAGACTTCATAATCAATTCGGTTTCATTCATGCCAACGTACCACAATTTTGGATTTGCTGGAGTGATTGGCCGAGCAATAATTTCACGAAAAAAATTGAGAAGCACAACCATACCTTTAGTGAGCAACGGTTTTTGTGATGAATAGGCCAAAAGTGACTTGTGAATGGCGTACGTTCCCGCTGATTTTCCTCTGGTATTTATAACTTGAGCCTCTTCTCCGTTGCGCCCACCGCTTTGAAGCCTGCTCATAATGTCACGGCCAATACCATACGACGAAGCGAGCTCCTGTGTTCTGGAACACACATCAATCACGGAAGACAATGAAGTAACGTAGTAGTCCCGTTGGTAGACACGTAGTTTTGGACCCGTCGGATCGTCGTCGATAATAATGCTGCCAAAAAGAGCCTTAATAAAAATATCTTCTTGGTCGTCGTGTTCAATGATGGATCGTTTTTGAATAAAGCACTGGGTGTAATCTTTGAGTGTGATGACAGAATTTGCCATGGCGTACTCTACAAAAGAAACATGCTTACCATTTTTATCCTCTTTTGATGTTCGACGGTATTGCGCAATGATCCTGTTTAAAAAAAAACCATGTGCATCACGTTGTATGCGGCCAACTTCTCGAGTTGATGGCGAAAAGTCTTTGCCCATGAGCATTGCAACAATATTGTGCCATACTGGAAAAAGAGAGGTGCATATGTACCAACGAATGTGCTGCTGGACACGCCAAAATTGTTCGTGATCGGCCCATGCAAATTGAAAAACCATCTTGGCAGCATTCCATGGTACAGTGTTGTCGCTAATGGTTGTTAGTTCTTGCCGTGACATGTCGTGTTTTTCTTGGTTACCATGCACGTACGTGATGTCCATTCTGCTTGCAAAATTTGGGTGTGGTTTTTGATTAGATGCTGTGCACATGAAACGACGCCGGTCGGATTTTGTTGTTATATTTTTAGTTTCTTCTCCTGTTGCTGTTCCAAGTCGTAAACGTTCGTGAACATGCCAGCCAGTACTTATTGATGTTAGCCAGTTGGTTGAATCGTGAGCATTCTCGGTATCTACCCCTGTTTTGAGCTCGTCGGTGCACATGACACCTAATTGTCCGTTTGCAGTCATTGCCAGCTTCGATGTTGTATCTTGGCGTACTACAGCTGCTGCAAGAAGCAACGTCATCAAAAGAGTCATAATTGCACTTTTACCGGTATCGGATCCTCCGAGCAAGCAGAATGTTGGCTGTTGGCAATCGATTTCTGGCATGATTGCTGTGAGGGTTGCGATCCAGATGTAAAGCAATGGTGATGCTTGTGCTGGGGTCATGTGCAAAGATCCGCACAACAATTTTGCTTGTAAGGCAAGCATTGAATCACCCGCATCCATTCCATCAATTTGTTGTTTACACAAACGCTGCGCTTCTTGCAAGACTGGATCCTTTTCATGGCACATACGTCGTACACTTGTTGCTTCAGAACAAATATGAAAATATGCTTTAACAAAATGATCTTTTGGTGAGTCTGAATACAACTGCGTAATGCTGTCAATCATGTCCATGAGCCAACTACGAACATGCTCTTTACTGATTGTTCCTTCACGGCGGGCGTTACGCAGACAACTAAACTGCATACTTGCAGACTCAGTAAATCGGCCGTATGCTGGGTACATTGATGCTAGAATTTTCATTGATTCTGTTTCATGCGGGTTAATATGTCTTTCTGCTGCTGGTAACATTGCAATGGCCGAGTAGTGCGAAAGATCAGCATCACCCTCTGTCATCTCTTCGTCCCATACTTCTCGCAACTCTTTCAGCGTTTTTCTTCGGTAATGCTCTGGTACAACAATACCGGTAATAGCACTGATAGACTGCATTTTCCTGAAAAGCTCTTCGGGTGTCATTGTTAAAGTAGCTGCACAATGTGCAAACGGTGCTGTAATTAGATTATCTACGTTACCTTCGAGCCATGGTGCTCCGTGCTCCACTTTTGTAACAAGTTCATAAGTTGTGCAAAAATCAGGAAATGTAAATGTAGAGCCATTAAAGTATGCACTGTAGTTTAACTGGTGTTGATTTAATCGACCCGTCTTTGATTGCGTACCACTTTTAAAATGCAAATTCATGTCAAGCAATTTGATAATGTGATTTTTAGGCAATTTATCGTACCATTCAGTAAATTCTGATCCCCCTTGCTGTCCGGTATCTGCCGCCCCCGCATCCTCGTCCTCCTCGTCCTCCTCGTCGCTGTACTGCAGTGCACCATCGAACATGCTGTCTTCGGGCGGCATATCAAATATTATTTGTCGTGATCGTGTGGTTTTGACATGTCCAATGCACGTTGTATGCCATTGCAAAAACGTTGGCCAGGAGTTAATCTGGTTGGAACCAATAGTAACGTTGGTCATTTTAAATGTTTCTGGTTCATCGTAAACGTGCGGCGAATTACTTTTACGACGACGTTTTTTTTGGGCTGGTTCTTCTTTTTCATCATTGCCAGACAATTCCATGCACACTGTTAAAATAAATTGCCGTACATTTGTAACAGTCAGTGGAATGTGAAGACGGTAGTAGCACACTTGAATCATTGTATTTGTTGTTATTAGTTTGCTTTCAGGCAAAATCTCAATATAGCAGTCAACATTACACTTGTCTGCACATTTCATTAAAAAAAGGAACCCATTTAAAAGTCGAATTTTGTCTGGATCTGCGTAGCAGTCTTTCCAGTTTCCTGTAGACAAGTTTGGCCACATAAACCATGCAGGCAGTGTCACGCCAAGATTGATAGCAATATCAGTTAATTCTTCTTTTGTTTTTGATGCCCACGGCATAAACATAGTTGGCATGGTTTTGAGTAAAGTGCTCTGCTCTGTATCTGTTTTTCTTGCAATATAAAAGAAGAGGTAAAATTGGTTACAAACAACATTTTTTAAAAAATAAACATGTATTTTTTTTTAAAAACCAAAATCAAAAAAAAATTTAAAAAAAAATTACACCTAGTAAAAAAATAATTCAAAGTGCAACCAGTCATTAAACAACATTATGTCTGTAACTGCACACGAGAAAGCAGTCTTTACCACTGCTGAAGATTCCAGTGATGGCGAGAGTATTGCTACGAGTGAATCTAGTGATGAAGATACAACAAACGACGACAGCGACGATGACGACAGTTTTGTTGACGAAGAAGAAGTGCTTCCAAAGAAACAAAAATTAGCAAACAGTACTTTAAAAGCGGAAAAACGAATTTACAAGTTTGTGCAGTTTAATTCTGACGCAACCAAAACGCTTCGTCCCTTTAAATCAACAGACACCGATACCTCTTTTACGGTTGTCAAAATCAACCGGCCTGTCGAGTCTTCGCAATTGCATTGCTACTTGGAAAACAACCTCGACTACAGTATTGTCAAGTCCAAAAATGGAAACCTATTCCGTGCTGTATTTTGCAAAGAACTTTCCACGTTTGCTGTGCTAGCCGCGTCTGTCTTTGACAACACTGCGGTCCAAACGGTCCTTAACAAGCAAACGGCAGTTCGTAAGTCAAAGGAAATTTGCGAGTTTTCACTTGATACAACCAAGCCATGTCCATCAAACTTTATAAAGTTGGCCAAAAAATTAGACCTTGATAAAGGTGGCATGGTGTTTTCAACGATTACTGCCAAGATGTACCTGGAGAAAGCAAAATCAACAATTGTGCCTTCAGTACAAGTAAAACGCTCTGCTGACGAAGCAAAGAGCTCTGTTGAGGTACCATGCAAAAAAGCGAAAACGGAAAAACCATTTCTTGTAAAGCTCAAGGAAATTGCAAAGGAAGGGTTTGACAAAAAACATTCTCTGGAAACGTGCCAAGATTTTGTTGAAAAAGTGTACAAGCATGCTGCGTTTTCAAAAACACTTAATGATTTAGGCTGTCAATAAATAACTCATGTTCTTCACTACAAGTTTTTTTTAATTTATAAGTGAGTAAAACAAAGTAATAACCAATTTATTTTTAAATTTAAAAGCCATCAAAAACACAAAAAAAACAAAAATGGATACCCCAAACATTTTTGCAGTACTTGCATTATTGCTGGTTGCAGCAATGACATGTGTTAGTTATAACCATTTTACAGCTACATCAGACTGGCCTACCCCTTCGAAATTGCATGCAGGTGATACGGGGGTTGTCATTGTCGGTATTTTTAAAAATGAAGCAGAAGGTCTAGAAGAGTGGTGCAAACATTATCTTGAAATGCAAGGTGTGAAACATTTGTATCTCATTGACAACAATTCTACCGATTTATGGCAAGCTGCTGTGGCACCATACCGAGAGAGATTAACAGTCTTTTCTCGAACCCGTGCACACGCTCAAAAGGATCATTACAATTCACTTTTACGAATGTTAAAACATAAGCATTTAGCTGATTGGGCGTTTGTACTGGACATTGATGAATACCTGTATCCATCGGGACTTGGTACTATTGCATCTGTAGTTCAAACCAACTTGTACTTTCAAACACACGCGCACATCTCAATACGCTGGAAAATGTTTGGTTCTTCTGGTATGGTACTGCAACCGTCTTCAATACGATGCTCATTCGTTAACAGAATGGATGAAAATAATAAAAAACATTCTTTTTGGAGGCACGACGAAATGATTGAGGTCAAATCCGGTGTGGCTATACGGTACTTACAACATTTTAACGTTCACAGCCACGTGTACTGGAATCCGGATTTTACGCACACAGTTTCACCAACGGGAAAACAACGTTTTTTGGGCGAAGACGAACTGGCGTCTGGTATATTTCAGTTAAACCACTACCCAATTCAATCGTTTGATTGGTTTACACGAACTAAAATGACAAGAGGCGACTCCAGCAGTGCCCGTTTTGATCATGTACGCAACATCAACTATTTTGCAAAATACGATCACAATGAGTTGGAAGACAAAGCACTTGCAAATCAAATTGATTGCTGAAATAGTGTGTAAATTTTATCGACATTTCCTCGGTGGCCAAACGTTAAGTTCTTTCCTTTGGGGCTGTGTCAATAATGTATAAATACTAAATTTGAAGTTTAACCTTTAATTAATAAAAACAGGTGAGTTCCAAGAACCACCACAAACAATATACTTATTGTAACTATTGGCCCCTTTGATTTGATAGTCGGCAGCAAATCAAAATCATATTCTTTAATAATCTGAGTGGTGGCCGTTGTTGTGCTTGTACTTGTGCTTGTGCTTGTGCTTGTACTTGTACTTGTTGTAGTGTTCTCTAACTGTTTTTTAAAATTGTTAACATCAGCAAAACTTGCAACGCACGTCGTGGCAGGTGAATCCAAAAGCGAATCATGAATGGCCGTAAGTTCAGTGCACATTGTAACATTACCGTCATCTTCTACAGTAGTGGGGCATTTGCCATAAACTTGCAATGCTATACAATCTGTGCGTGCGTCGCACATTGCAATACCTTCAGAAAATGGTAATTGTTTTAAGATACAACTAGATTTGCAGTGTTGTGATGCCATTTCCATTCGATTATTTAGTATAACGTAGTGATGCTGTGAACATGTTAATTCTGCGTGTATATCAGTGTTGTTGTCGTCAAAATCAATTTGACATGTGTCTGCGTACACATCATAATTACAATTGTACGCACAATTACTGCCAACACCACATGTAGCACTTGAAAATGGCTGTTGTTTTAAGTAGGGACAAAGCGTATCAATAATAGCTAAACTCGTTTCGCTGCAGTCCAAATGTAGGTTGTTAATGTACTTAGCAGTACACGAAATTGATGTAGGGTTGTAGCTGCATGCTTGGTTTGGGCCAGTACTGCAATTTTGTAAATTTACAGCATTAGAATCATTGTTTTGTACGTACCAGCACGGTGGCTGCGACACTTTTACAGATGAAGTTCCAGTGGTATTTGCAAATTTCATGTTAGCCGTTGGCATAAAATCAAGCATGTGCAAGTTTTCGTATTTTTGATTTCGGCGAGAAACGTCTGCATCAAACATGGCTGTAAAATCTTGTGCATTTACAATTAAACTGCTAAAATCCCATTGTCGAATGTCGCCAGTAAATAACGAGTTACTAAACATGTTTTTCATTGTCAATGCACTAGACACATCCCATTTTTTTAAATCTACATTTATATTAGAGTCTTGGAACATGCAGTCAAACGTGTTGCCGTGTGAAACGTCCCATTGTGAAATGGATTCATAATTGCCGTTTGTACCAGTGCACGACTGAAACATGTAACTAAAATCAGTAATATTTTCAGTATTTAACACTAAACTGCTTTGTAGACGATTAAAAAACCTGTGCAGGCCAGCACAATGCCACGAACTTGAAATATTTGTTCGGTTTTGACCATGAATATCATCTAACAATTCATCTCGACTAACATGCAACGGAATTACATTTGTAAATTTACCATTGGTTTGACAATGCCCACATTTTTTTTTGCACAATAGCCAGTATGGCATTAAATCAGTAGAATTGGGTACGTACACAGTAGATTGTTCATTGCACAAAGCTGTTGTACTGTGATTAATATTATTGCACGCAACATCTACATCGCTTGGACAATTACTTGAATTGTTAGTAGTGTACAAGTTGCAATTTGGATATGTATAGTTGTTGTCAAGGCATGTACTGCAATGCATTTTAGACATGTTGGAGTAAAACCCCGCATTGGTGTTACACTTACAATTAAACCCATGCTCATTTGTAAAATGTAAATTCAACGCTGTACAATCACCATGTAAATGACACTTGTCTGAGTTTGCGAAAACCAATGAATATTGGGTATTAAGAAAAGAATCTACCTCTGCGGAACTTTGAATTGGCGTATGAATATCAGGTGGTTTGTCTGCACAAACGTGCTTTGTACATTGTTCTACAAATACATCACTGCAGTGTCGATCAGTACAGTATCCATCGGTTTTGCAACGCCTGCCACCATCTTTTGTCAAACACGGATAATAATATCCAGAATTATTGTAGAGAAAAAAATTATCGCACTCATCTGTCCACCCTGCACACACTGCGTTTATACTTGAACTAGCAATCAGCACGACCAGCGCAACACGGTACATTGCTCAACACACTTACTAAGGTTTACAACAACCAAATAAAATGTCTTTATAGTAAATAACAAAATTAAGAAGGTATTGCATTTGCTTTCCAATCACAGTGCCGAACAAACGATAGTATATAATGTTGCAGTTCAATAGGAATTGCTGGTACTGCAGAGGTTTTTTCAGCAGCAATGATGCAATTTGTTCGATGTTGTGCATTTAGAAATGTTAAGATTGCTGATCGGCTTTTAGCTGAAAACATTGGATAATTGAGTTTGTTCATCAGTCCACGTGTCTTTACTTGTCTTAATATAAATGGTTGCATGTATTGAACAAAAACCACTGGCGGAATAGTCATGGTGTAAAAGTGATCGCGGAACACCCCCCCGTTTCTTCGAGGTTTAAGTTTACAATTAAAAAAACTGCCCGCAATATCATCAAGCAGCGCACAACTTGACAACGAAGCTGTTTTTACAATATTTGTACACGTTTTGCAACGGTATTTTCCGCAAGCCGTCCATTTACCATTTTGGACTTGTTGAATAATGTATCCTGGATTAATCTGTGGCATGCTCATAAATGCGAGAATAAAAAGAGAAGTGCAAAAAATTTGTTTTGATGCTGGGTAGTTAACAATCATGTTTTGTTGCCCAGCAAACAATTGAAAGGCCATCATTGTACTTAGATCCAAAAATGTCAATGCTTTAACTTTTTGAGTCGTGTCCGGCGTAACGTTGATAGCGCAACAATAGCCAATAAAAACAATAACATGAAGATTGTTGTATTTTACTGCAGTCCAGATCAGTCGATTTAAAAGGTCGTTTGTTTGTTGTCGCTTCGACAGAAGTAATTTGAATACCACCACCGAGGCATTAGTAACTGCGTTGTGCAACATTTCTTCAGGAAAAGTAAGCGTTGGCCAAATTAAAAAGAGCAATTTCAAAAGTTTTATGTTTGACATTTCAATGCACACTTGTAAAATTGCCTGAATTTTATCCGCCGACAAAAATTGCGAGTCTGTTATTGATGGGTAAATCAAACTGTATGCTTTGTATGTGTCATTGTTTAAACAAGCTTCGAAAAACATCTTGTCGGCATTTCTTAGCTGGAAGTATGCATCGGAATACAGGTCGCCTAACAAAATACGTGCTCGGGCCGAGTCTACAAAAGATGCAACCGTGTAGGCAGCGTATTCAGCACCTGTTCTTGAATGCACACCTTTTAGTGTATGTACGTGACCAGGACTGTTGGATGGGGTATTGAACTGATTGTACCTGTTTTCGTACAAACGAACGTACGTTCCAGTCGATGATACATCGGTTAAATAAATAAACCCATCAGCAGTCGGTGTACACTCATAGTGCATTAAAAGATGAGCATTCCGTGCCACAGATGACTGGTGCACTGCAATTTTGCCAGTATCCCCTTCCTCAACATGACGCGCGAACCAGACATCTTTGTTTTGGCCAAGAATGTACTGCACCCGACCGTGTTCATCAATAATTGCCAGTGCATTCGGCGGTGAAAACATGATTGGGGTTTGCTGCAATAATAATTCGTGTCTGTGATTTATTTAATTTACAGTTTTTAAAAAGAAACTGTTAAAAAAAAAGATTTATGTTTTCTGTTAATTTTTTTAAAAAACATGAACGAGGCCACATGGCTTTGTAACTACGTGGCTGCAAGAGACAACAATGATCCGAGTACTCGACGTGCACTTTTTCATGCACTTCCCGTGTTATTAATAAGGGAGTCAAATCCTACAACCGACCTGTTTGTTGACATGCTTGCTCTTTTACCTGTTGTATCTCTTAAAGATGACTTTTTAATTCTGTTTCCAAACTATTGGTCAACAGTGTCGTATTCAATTATGGCAACAGCAGTGGATTCTGTCATGGAAAAAAAAGAACAGTCATTACAAAAAGCAAAGATTTTGCAGAGTTCACTCGTATAGATGTTTTGTATAGTATATATATACATTTTATATTCAATAAACACATGTGTCTGCACACCAATACGTTATCATGAATCTGGATCCGGCAGCTGTATTCATTACTGTTTTTATACTTGCTTCCGGGTTAACTGTGCTGCTGTACAAACTGAATGGCACACTTGGTAACATTGTTAACAATGCACCAGGGATAAACTACAAAGCTACCCCCTTTTACATTAGTCTTATGTTTTTACTTGTATTTGTAAACACTGTTATGTTTGCAACAGACAACAAATTTCAAAATTCATGGGCACTTTGGCCATTCGTTGGCCTTCAATCTGGGTATGCCATTAATTGGATAATTTATTTGTATTTAGAATACAGAGATACATTTGTGTGGTCCACAGTCACAAACCTTGTAATTAACGAAAACTTGTTTATTCAAATATACGCCAGTGTTGTGCTATGCATTGCATGCATTGCAGAAAACACTGGCGTCCAGTATATTGCACTTCAACTTGTTGTTCTTTTACACACGGCCATTTACGATTTTGCGTTTTACATAACATGTCTTGAATAAATCTAGTCTGCCAAATCATTTGCACTGCCTTCTTGCCGTTGCTTTTTTTCTGGAACGTAATTGTCTTCGTCCGAACTTGTTTCATCATCACGATTACGTTTTCTGTCAAATGCATTTGCGGCTGCCTCGTTAATCATTAATTTTTTTGGTACATCTGCAGAGTACGGCCGTTCAACGGCAAACACATCAATACCATTGAGGTACATCTTGAATAACACTCGCATTCGATCTTTGTTAATCCACGTTTGCCACGGTGCTGCATTTAGCTGCCCAATTAAAGTAACCGATCTGTTGGTTTGCTCGGCCGGGCTTGCATGCGATATCAGGTTTGCAATATCAATCCAGGTAGCATTTTTATTTGGATTTTCTCGTGCAACATTAACTCGTAAGGCGGATTGATTAACCGTCAACGTTGGGTTGTTAACAAGAAACGTGTGCAATTCGGACCCGGTTCGGAACAAAGCACAATCAGTGTCGTGCTCCTCTTTTGACTGGGTCTCGCTTTCTTTAAAAAGGTTTGTAACCGCAATCGTAATTTGAACAAACGTTGTTTTTGTTGATTCGCCGTCTTTATCTTCTTTTTCTTGCGTCCACAATTTGCAAGTTTGTTTTGGCATAAACTGAGGACTGGTACCCGCACCGGCAACAAATCCTCGCTTGCAGTCAGCAACAATTTCTTTAAGTACATCAGATGCATTCGATGCACTGTGCAGAGCACTGCCATTCAGTTTTTTTTTGAATGATTTAACCATGGGCTTTAAATGTTCAGCCAATATTTCGTTTGAAGACCCCCCCGGTCCAAACACCGAAGCAAAGTTGCTGAAAAAGGTTGCTTCATCAGTCAGCGGTTTAGTTAAATCTCCGTCTTCAAAAGCTGTTGTCTTGGCGGACAGTTTAAATTCAAGTGAGTATCGGCTGCTTTCTACATTAGGATTGTCTTGCTGACGAAGCCATACTCGAATTGGTGCTGTTAACGGAGATACAATGGACGAGCGACTGCTTCCCGATGCATTATTTTTGTAAACAATATTGTTGCTTTCAAATTGAGGAATACAGTTTACAGACCCTTGCACAAACCCCTGTTTGATGTCTGGTCGCAACGAGTCTACTTGAGCAGCTGCTAGAGCAAATTTAACACCCTCTTCAACAGATTCGTAGCTGCCTGCAATACTGAGCGTCGGCCGGATCGGCACCCTTTTTTCGGAAGGTGTGTTTTTTGGCATTGCTTCTTATGAACACGTTTTTACTTTTGAGTAGTAAAATAAAAAAAAAAGGTTTGATATTTACAAAAGATATTTTTTTAAAAATAAAATTGAAATTTATTGGTATACAAAACCCAAACATTATGCTGAACTTTACTTTGCTGCGTTCTATTGCTGCATGCTGCGAAAAAATACGAGATCCGTTTGGTGAAAACAAAACATGCTCGGATGTTATTGTTTACTACTGCATCAATCCAATGCAATTGATATCTACCTCTGAAAACGAGCGCATGTTTTGCTTGCAAACTTCATATCAACGAATACAACTTTTGCATGAATTATGCACCCTTTTATTGCAGCTGCAAACCAATAAATCAACAGCACTATGGCATCTTCATTCGTGCCTTCTTTATCTCGTTGGGCGGTCAAGCGAGATTACATGTTATTCACATCGACGACAATTGCCACTGCCAACTTCAACAAATTTTGTAAATATACAACAACTGCAGACGTACTTAGAGAAGACGGCCAAAATACAAAGACGAACTTATTTACACACCTACTATCAACGTGCTGGCTTATGCAAATTACTGCGCGGCCGGCCTGTCGTGCATTTAAATGTTCTTGACTACATTATAGATTCACATATAATGGAACACAAATCAAACGACAGCTTGCACTGGGAATTAACAAATTCAGCTGAAAACCACAATCGTCGTCAAGTATTTCAATCGTCTTCAGTAATTCACGCTGATACTTCCGTTTGCAGCAAACCCTTTCTGTACGAGTCTACAAAAAACACGGAAATACGTGCACAACTATACTTAAATGTTGTGCACATCAACACGAATAGTTATCGATTCTGTACTATAAATAATCTTTAACTTTTACTTTAAAATAAAGATTTTATTTTTTATTTTTTTGTTTGTGTTTTTTTCTGAAATTTAGTTTGTTTCCTTTTTGCATGTTTACTTTAGCTGGCAAAACTTGCAAATTCGATAACGCGTTCGTACCCCCGCGGGACAACGGTTTTATGTGATCTACATGAAAACGACCTGATAAAGGAGGTAGTCCCTTTTTTTTTCGAATGTTTTGAATCATTCTTCGTGCTTTATTTTGGTCTGAACGTTTACCCGACGCTTGCCTGTCTGTTTCTGTATATTTTCTTGGTGTATGTTTCATAATTTTAATGCCGTTTTTGGTTTAATGTATTTACTTTTATTTTGTTTACTTTATAGGTTTGTTGTGATAAGCAGTATGATTTGCTACAGTTGCAAATGTTCTTTTGCTGTAAATCAACCAACCGGCCATATTTATTTATTTCGCTACCTTGTATACAGCAGCGACCACACAATCACAGTGTGTGGGTCTTGTATTAACAAAATTCACAAACTTACATTCATACAACAACAAATTATAAAACGACATTTTACAGTTCACTTTCTATTGGCAATGATTTAATTTCAGTATCGCAAATCCAATCTATATAATAAGCGCTAAAATTAGTGTTTGGATAAAGATGATGGTGCAGGTGGTGATTGCCCACAATATAAGAGCAGCGTGGGTCGTGCCTAGCAATACCACGACAGGCACAAAATAACCATGCCCAAAAAAAAGATATGTTCAAGTCCACCCAAAGTAATGGCACAAGCAGGCCCAATCCACTAAGGCTGTTTTCAATTGTACTTGCGACAAAAGTGTCTTGCCAGCGTGGGTGTTTTATTACGTGATGCTGATAATGAAAATGCTTGTAAATGTGTGGAATGTGCAACAATCGATGAATGCAATAAAACCATACATCATAAAAAAATACAAAACATAAAAAAATCATTTGTGGGTACATTGGCTGTTTATTTATACGGTTTATCTTCTTATAACACTCGACTCTTATTGATTTATTTGGTTATGCTGGCTGTGTTTTGGTATCTTGTGTCGTGGTGTCTTTCAAAGTACAATTCCTTCTAAAAATGACACAAATGCATTGTGGTTTTGATCTCTGCCTTTGTAGTTTCGATTAGGTATCATGTAATCGGTTCCGTATCGCCACGCTAAAACGCCGTCAACATCTTCTGGAACTAGTACATCAATGGCCGCACCAGACCACCAACTAATTTTTGGTGTGCCAATAAGTGCACTCGCCACATTGCTGTTTGGACCAGTTGCGCCAATGATGGTGTTGCCCGAACGCTTTGTAATGTACACGTCAACATACAACCAGTGTTTTCGTCGGAATTCTTGCGGTTTAATACGGTACGCAGCCCAGGTTTGCTGCCGCTCAATCATGTACCCCTGTGCCTCCAGCCGGGCACGAACTGGGCCTTCCAGAAGTAAATGCGTTTTTGCATCGTTATTAATGCAAATGTCTACATCATTATCACCCAAAATAATGTCCCCATCACGTATTATGCCAAGGAGAGTGCTGAAATCAAGCCAATAGTTTACCTTGTTGTCATTAAAAGCACTGATGGTACTGGTTGCCATACCACGCAGTATTGCCTGTCTGTTCATTTCTGACATATCTGCAGCCATTTTTGCAACGTATCCTGCAAGAATTACAAATAGGCACACGGCCAGTGTAAAGGTCCGAGTGCACGCGTGCTCCTTGTAATAAACAAGCTCGAAATGCGCAAGTGCTCGTGTCACAAGCACGGACGCTGCCAAAAATAAAAGAATGCTAAGCATGACAACAACCGAAATAGCTGTCGACGACATTGTCTCTTGCTCTGCCCACTGCACAAATTCGACACGCGTTTTTTTTTTAAAAATTATTTACAAAAAGTAAATTATATATTAATTTGTAACAACCCAAAAAAACTATGAATACCATTTACTTTACTGCACTTTTTCTTACCACTACTGTAATAACATGCGGTGCTTCTAAACCCCCACACATTTTTTACACTTTGTACACCCCCCCGGGCGACGCGACCCGTGTCAAGCACATTGTGAACACACAACTGCACAATCTGACAAACAAAATACACGTGTTTTCTTCTGGGTTGTTTATTAACGTGACTGCTGCCGCGTCGCAAACACACAGAGACGTAGGTACAGAAGCACAGGCGTTGACTGCACTGCACAACTACTGCAAACAACATCCAAACAACAACGTCATCTATTTGCACTCAAAGGGATCGTTTCACAACACCCCAGAGAACGAAAAGTTCCGTCGATTTTTAAGCAATGCCGCCCTCTCAGACGATTGCAGGCAGTTACCAGCTGGCTGTAACATATGCTCAGCACGGTTTTCGCCACTGCCACACCCGCACACTCCCGGAAACATGTGGCTTGCTCGGTGCAGCTATGTAAGACACGTCGTTGCGCCAGAAATTTTGGAAGCCAACATGGCAAGCAGGCCAGGAATAAACTACTGTGTTGGAAAGGACAGGTACGCCTACGAGCACTGGGTTCACTCGCACCCATGGGCAGCACCGTGTGATTTGTCACCAGACTCACTTTTCAAGTACGGCTACGACAACATTCCAACAAAGTACACAGACAACGCACTTGCAATGGCTCCACGGTTTCCTCTACAAACATACATTAGAAAAGTATGCAAGGGGGTTGGCCTTTATGTAGAAGAGCGCATTGAGGAATACAACATGCTGTACGACCAAAAACCACGCGAATCATGGTGGGGCTACACTGCGCTAAAATATGGCAAATACGACTCTACAATTCAGTATGTACAGTTGTCCCTAGGCGTTATTGGTGTCGGAGTTGGCATTAAGTTTTTGTTTTTTAAATAAATCTTTGATATCAATATCATTTGTACAAAAAAACCCAACTGCTACACGGTTCTGAGGAAATATTCTGACCGTATGTCGGAGTTGGCATTAAGTTTTTGTTTTTTAAATAAATCTTTGATATCAATATCATTTATTGGAAAGGGGCAATCAATGTATTACGTTGAACAATTGATTTATATTTTGTTTGCTTGATTTATTAATTATTATTTTAAATAATTTACGTGTTTATATGGGCAGCCCAGATCTACGAGTGTCTTTGAAAAAAAGCTGCATGGTTGTAAACCTTTTCAATAAAGTCCTTGCACGTATCCAGCGAATGTTTTTTATCAAATCTTTCCTTTGGGTCGGCAGATCGTTTCAGTTGTACAGGCTTAATGATTTTTTGCTACAAAAAAAAAGGAAAAAAGTTTCTTAGCATGCGGCAAAAAGGTTGCCAGGTCTTGATTCCGCAGAGACCCACTGCTTAGGTGCACAAGTTGTTCAAGCCTGTCCGCGGTCTGCTGTAAAAGCATTTGATCTTGTTCGGTCCCTGCAAGTGCCATGTTTTTAGCAAGCTCCACTTTGATGTCTGCAATAGGGTAAATTGCAGCTGGATTGTCGCCCTCAACAATGTGCAGCGTTTTTGTCTTTACGTGTATGTAAATTGTTAACACACTTTTTCGCAGTTGTGACTTGTTTGCGGTCACAAAAAGACGTTGTTTAGAGGCCAAAACAATGTTCCCTTTTTCGTCGCCAGCAAGTGTTACACCCGGCTGTATTTTTAATCGTTGGTCTGGCACAACTCCGTACGCTGTTGGTATATTAGGTCTCTCAACTCCATAGATAGAGCCAGCTCGTCCAGCTCGTGATTGTGCAGGCTCGTTTAAAACCACGTATTCAACATCCTCTTGCACAGGGTCTGCTGGCATTAACCAAACCATTGTACTGTTTGCACAGACTACAGGGTGCCCGGCAAGCAAACTCACGCAGGTGTTTGGACTCATTATCGTTTATGTATAATTTTAATTTGTGTAATTTATTTTTTATTTTTTTTTAAAACAGACCAAAAAGTTTAATCAGTTAAACGTTTTTTAAAGCACATTGAAAAAAAAACAGTATACCTGATAACCATGTCATCTGTTCCGCCGTACATGCCTCTGGTTCGAGATACAAAGCCAACAAACCGTGAACTGCTGCTGGAAAAGGAACTGCAAGAGGAAAAGTCAAGATCTAACCACAGCCGAAACCGGTGTACCATGTACTGCTCTAGAATATCAGCAGACAAAGCAAAAATATTGGACTACGTTGACGCCCTTAAACATCAACAAACACGTATTGAAGACCTGACTAAACGTCTAGCAGACAAAGATGCAGAACTTGACAGCGTTGTTCTCCAATGTTCTGAACTTCAAGATCAACTTGCAGCTACCAAATCTGCGCCCTTGAAACGAAGTACGCGAAAAAGAAAAAAAGTTGCAAAGTTTGGAGATTTTGTATAATATGTTTGTTTTATTTTATATCATTTACACAGTAAACATGTTGCTTTGCTTGCCTCCTTCTTTTTTGTCAAAAACTTGTTGCTGTACTGAACTGATGTAACGATTGTGAATAGCTGTCTTTAATCGTTCCACAATTATGTCGGAAATGCCCATTAATTGTTCGCTTGCAAAAAACTCTTGAAACCCCAAGATGGTTTCGACAAACAGAGCATTGATCGGTTCTGCTTTTTCGGCGTCGACACTGTCTGCCGGAGAGTAGCATTCAACTTTGTCGCAAAAGGCCGTCACAGTTTGGAATATGTACTCGTCACTTGATATCGCCTTGTGCTCTGCTCGTAGTATGCCAAACATAATTTCTTTTGTCAGGTTTACATCGCCCGAGTGTGTTGCCGTATCTGTGTACTGCAAAATATCGCACACATCGTCGTGCAATGCTACGGTTATCGCATCTTTTGCAATTAATTCACGTTTGGTGGCAGATAAAGCAAGTTCTACCAACTCGGTAAAACAACCACCAACAACAATGTTTTCGTTGCATGTTTCTTTTTGGCGATCAAGCACAGTTTGGCCACAAGCTGCTCGATAGTACGATCCACATATGGTAAACTCTATGCATGATGGTGTCGGTACCATACGTGTAGTGGATGCGTGTTCGTAAAGATCAAGAATCGATGCAAGCCATTCGTACGTGAGACATTCGCCATCATAAAACCAATGTTGTTTGTTGCCAATGTAGCAGTACGTTTTTTCGGGTGCATTGTTAGTCCATCGTAATTCTGGCATAGATTTCACCGATATCTTTTTCTTTTTTGCATTGTCGGTATTGCTGTGTTGCAATAGGTGTGCTGCACACGGCGGCGTTAGCATCATGTGTAGTTTTAAATATCCCATCGCTATTGCTCGCCAAACTCGTACAAATGCTGTCGTGTAAAACATGTTTGCACTGGCATCAAACACAAACAGATGGTACGGAAAAATACCAGAGGTTGCTGCGCTTGAAAACGATACGTACGGCAGCATTGCCTTAATAGTATCTGAATGCAATAATTCAGAGCAAGAAATTGTACACCTGCCATAGTTTGCAAATGACTTTGCATGTAATAATATTTCGTGCTTGCACTTGGCCAATTGTTTTTGGTCCTGCAGATGAAATCGACCGTTGACAGCAGTATACTTGCCGAATGCCATCACTGGTGCTGTTTGGTCAATTGCAAATGCGTGCTCTCGTACAAAATAGACATGCGGAAAAAAATAAAATAAATGAGCAACCAGCGTCCCGTGCACGTCGCTGTTCGTGGCAGACAGAAACACGTCTGGGTGTGCTTCTGAATCAAGTCCCGCAATTAGATGCACTCGCTTTAACGTCTTAAAAATGGTTTTAAGCTTGTCAAGATGCTCGTGCTTTATCCGGTCAAGTGCATCAATTGCTCGCCATGGTGCCTTGTGCTTCAACTGTGCTGTAACCGTGTTTGATATACCTTTGCAGTTGGCCACAAAACATCCTTCGCACATTGGGCACATGAACACAAACGTTGATATTATAGTTGTTTCTGTTGTTCGCACTCCAATATGCATCTTGCTCATGCACAGCAGGTTGGAATGTGCAGGTTTTGCTGGTCGTCTGTAATACGGATCGTAGATGTCTGTTTGGTACGGGGATTTTTCTTTGTCTACCCAAATAAACGATGCAATTTTTGGAGACAGTGCAAAAATGTCCGTGTCTATCTTTAAACGTTGACTTTTCCAGGCTCCAAAAAAAGGCCGAGATGTACACTTGTTAGCAGCGTAAAGCAAAATCGATAACATTGCCAAAAATTTTTGCTCCGTTGCTTGCACCCGGCCGCTGCCTAGTGCGCTGAACGTAATCATTCGAAAAATAGCATGACCAGTGTTGCTTAGATTGTACGGCACTGGTTTGTACACCAAACGAGATCCTTTGTTGCCAACAAGAACCCATGGTACAAACGGAATTGACAGCGGAATAATTCCGGTTGCAGAGTATTCCATTATTGGATTGACAAATGTTGCTTCACCGTAAACAAGGCATCGTTCTTGTGCAGGCCGGGAAATTGCCGCTGTATCACCCAGCGTCATCATGTAAAATTTTTCCCGAGAAACACGTTTACCGCCCCCTTCTTCATCACAGCTGCTAGGTCGTTTGCTTGCCATTGATCGTGACTTTTATTGAATCGATTCAGTACTTTACTGCTAAATATAAATGCCCTTTTTTTATTTTTTTTACTAAATTATTTTTTTTAAAAATTGAAACACAAAAATTACAATTACAATGCTGGCACTTATGGCAATTGTTAAGTTAGAAAAATTACCGTTGGTAACTAAGGAAAAGTTATTGTTTGCACTTTGAGCTGGTATTAAAAATGGAGACAAGCGCTCTGTGCATGGCTTACCAAACAAACTTGGATTGTTATCAGTACTGAATGAATACGGAAATTGGATGTTGCCTGCCACAATGCAACCGGAATCATCGACGAGCTTTTGACAATCGTCGGAACAATCTTTTGATTCACACAAGTAAACACTGGTGTTATTATTATACAATTTAAAATCAGAAAACCCGACTACACTTTCACACATTTTGTTCTTTAGAATTTGAATGGTACACGCTGGGGCCTCTTCTGTGTACAAAAAGCAGGCTGGATACACTTTAGAGTACACAGCATATATTAATTTCCTGGCTTCCATTGTACTGGCTTTTTCATGTCTGGACTAGTAATTATTATCTCATTATCTTTATAGCACAATCCACGTAGCATCACCGAAAAAAACCGAATAACCGTATTTACACTTACAATGTCATCCACGTGTGTTAAACTTTCTGTGCAAATGCCAAGCAGCTGATCGGTATCTTTGCCAATTTGGCATACTGGCCGGCCATAAAAAAACGCACGTTGTGGCACTGTTACGTACACCGGTTCCCCCACCTTTGGCCACGGATCATCTGATTTACCTAGAATTAAAGGCACGGCGGTATGAATAGTACTGCACGGATGAACAAAAACAGGCATTTATTCTTTCTTATAAAAATGTAAAAATACTCCATATACGTAATTATTGCTACTAAGCCGGAAAACGCAGCAGCAGGGCCCTGATATGTTTAAGCTTTTCGTCAAGGTCACCTTCCACTAACAAACATCGATCGCAAATTAATTGTCTAAAAATCTCCTGCAATTCCGACTCGTGCTTTGATGATAAAGTAAATCGCTGCTTTGGTGTTGCCATGTCGTGTGCGTTCAACAATCTATCAATTTCGGCTTGTAATTTAGTAAAACGTGTTGTTATTTCTTTGTGCTGCGTTGCCTGATCTGTTTTAAAGTCCTGTAGTTGGGTTTTTAATTGATCTACATCACTCGTCAGTGTTTCATTACTTTCTTCATTGTCGCTCTCGTCTGAGCTCTCGTCGTCTGAGCTCTCGTCTGAGCTCTCGTCGTCTGAGCTCTCGTCTGAGCCCTCGCCTGAGTCGTCAAATTCCTCGTCTGCAGGAACCCGTTTCGTAGGTTCAGTACTAGTCTTTTTAGAAGCCATTGTGTAAATTAAATTACTTTATTGCAACTTGTATAGCTGCCTTATAATGATCTGCATACTTTATGATTGTTATTTTTGTTAAAGTCCAAACTGTTTTTTTTCAAAATAATAGGAATTTAAGATAACAAATCAAGTGTAAACTGCAAAAGACTGAAGAACAAAGCATGATCGATGCCAACAAAGACAGCAGCACGGTAAAGTTACCGGGTGCCCGCTTATGGATTGTGCTTGGCATTAGCACGGTTCTTTTGTTCTATTACATTCTGCCATTTTTCGCACTCCAACAATATGCACACGTGCAGAACTTCCAAGCTAATGACACAGACCTGCAAAGAGTAGCAGTAGCTGCTTCTTCAAATAAACTTGTATGCATTGTTGCGGTTGGCCGTAAAGAGTCGCTGCAAGCGGTCTCCCACAATATCTATCGCCATTTTTCTGGCTGGGACTGCATTGTCTTTGTGTGGGCATCTGAATATGACTTGTCGTCTAACAACAGCAAAGAGTTTCAGAAAATTGCAAACATGTGTACAATCAAAAGACACGAAAATATGAATTGGGGCGATTTTCTGTTTAAAATTTCGCCTGCAATGCTAAAAGAAAAAAGATACGCATACGTTGCAATACTTTTGGATGATGTTTGGCTGCCATCAAAAGGCAATCATGTTGTACTGGTGCCGCGGTTGCTGGCACGTATGGCCAAAAACAATATTGATGTTGCAAGTCCGGCAGTATGGGGTGCACACCGTGATACTACAATGCCCAAAAAATGGCCATCAAACAAATGCATTATGTCGGTGCATTATGTCGAGATTTTCTTTACCATTTACACAGTCGACATGTGGCTGTGCCTGTACAATACCTTGCTTGATAAAAACAATTCTGGCGGTTGGTGCTACGACAAATGCTTAAAACTGAAGTGCGGCGGAACACACGGGATAGACTACACCATGGTTGCACAACACTTGCAGGCAAAACCACCGTTCTTTTCGGCAGGAATGGTTCCACACGTTGGCACTGATGGCAACCTTGCGCTGTGCAAACGTTATGGGTGTACATCATTCATACAAAAACATGACACACCATTGGAGTGCTATTTTTAATTTTTTTAAATATTACACAATGCACCGGTCTGCAAATGCTGTGCTCATTTCTGCAATATTATGTTCGATAACGCTAACGTTATCAACGTACAGTTGTTTAGGATCAGTTTCTAAAATTGGCCTAAAGCCTGCAAAACCGTAAAATCCACCCGTTTTCATGTTTGCCATAAATGTTTTGTAGCTATCGTCATGTATCGACAAACCATGCTTGAACAGTTTTGCCATTCGTTTCTTAACATACGTTGACACTCTATTGCTTTCAATATTTATCAATTTAGAATCCCATGTACGAAGAGCAGAAGAATTTATTACAGGGTCTGGTGCATTCTTAATGTACCACTCATCTAGAATGTGCATAGGAATGGTTGCTAACTTAACATCTGTGTCATGCATTTTGTCTAGCTCTTTTACAAACTTAACAATAGCCTGCATGCCAAACGTACCTAGAGTTCTTTTAGAGGTCTCCAACGTCTTCTTGAGTTTTTGTTTAATGTCGTCGCCTGTTGTGTCAAAAAATCCATCAATTTCAAATTTGTACGGTGACTGATCTTTCCACCACAACGTTATGCTAATCAATATTGCGTCTGTATATTGATGACCACGTTGAAATGCTACAGTGTCGTCACTACCAACAATTTTATTTACTACCAAATTAAATTTCTGTTTGATACTCTTGTCTACATATTCCTCTCCTTCTTGGTTCCATTGCAGTACAAGCTCAGCATTATCCAGCTGAAATGTAAATTCTGGAAACTGCCCGGCGGCCGGCTCGAGTCTTCTTTTTTTTGCTTGGTTTGCAACACTCATGTTACTGATGTACAGACACACTTTTAAAGTAGTGTTTATACTAATGTGTCGCTCTGCTTTATCTTGTTCGTTTCAAAAAAATATCTAAAAAAAAATGCAATGCACAAAAAACCCCAGCAGCGTCGCGAGAACAAAGTACGCCACCGTATCCATGCATCCGACTGCAACACTGGTCAGTGCCAATTGAGAGCACACAAAACTGGTTGCTGCCATGATCATAAATGCCGATCCTTCCAGCTTGCATTTAAATAAGTACGCCACCAAAAACGCGCAAAGCCACCCCGCGCATACAAGGTGCATGG
>ERZ807291.1769-NODE-1769-length-34200-cov-11.247708_pt1 | contig 34200 bp, 31 predicted proteins | sample MGYA00521257_ERZ807291 | MGnify/ENA primary metagenome ERZ807291 (study PRJEB31413, sample SAMN03169783) | marine metagenome | biome: Marine; feature: Water; material: Subsurface seawater | place: North Sea | collected 2011-04-28 | depth 1 m m ...
CTTCGTCATCAGAATTCATATAATCTATATATTACCCAGATATAAATTATATTCTTCAATCGTAACTCAACAATTCGTCAATGCTATTTTCAAAATTGATGATTGTCCTACCCTAAATATTTGTATTTTTGGACACTATATGGATGATCTTCAATATACGCGCTCCACTATCATATTTCCTAATTTCGTTGTCACGCAGACTCTTGCGATGGCGGTATGTTATCATCTGTGTCTGTGTCTGTGTTTGTATCAATAGACATAGTGCTACTATCATCATTGGCAGTCAATGGCACTGGAGGTAGATCGCTGTCCCGCGACATAGTCGGACTTCTTATTTCACCCACGACCTGCTCACCAACATTTGTTGAATTTCGTATCACATTAGCAGCAACACGCTCGGCAAGCAGGTTGTCTTGCGTATCTCTTTGTGTAGCCTCGTCATTTATGCGAGCACCCAGCTCATATAAAAAGTCGATTGCGTCTTGTTCATCGCTTTCGGAATCACTTTCATCAGTATCAATACCTGTTCCTTCATAATAATTCTCGTCGTTTGGATTAGCACCAATCGTTTCTCGAGAAAATTCATTAACGTCGTCTGGTATGTGTGTGAAGTCGGTGCTACTGATATGAGACACCATATACAAATCGTTATTCGTGTAGTGGTTATTCTCTTTGTATGGAAGGTATGTTCTGTCGTATAAATCGGGACCATTCCAGGAAAACGCTCCATTATTGGTGTTTCTATTGTCTCCTCTCGATACATCTCGTAATCTAACTATTTTATCTACCATAATCGAGCCGAAATTTTTGTTATGCGATGTGAACTTCTTCAGCCTTTCTTTCAATAAAAACTGATAATGCCTCACTAGACCAATATCGTTAGAATACAGGCTCTTGTAATAGAGGACAAGATACGGCTTCATAATCTCACATAGCTCTTTTTCGGGAAAGCAATGGTGTATTTTAATACGATTTTTTGGACCAGTGGAGTTGTAATCATAAATCATAGAAGTAATTCCGTTTTTCAATTGCGTGTAGTGCGAAGAATAGATGTAATTGTCGATAGCCAAATCCTGGATCCAGGATTTGTTCATGCGCAGAAACAACCGAATGTTGAAGTTGCATCGGAAAAACTTTTCGATAATGAGAGGAACACACGTAACATTACTGCGAATAAAAAAATAGATGTTAATCAGTATGGATTTGGAAAAACATCGATTGGTGTACGGATTTTTTACCGAAGTAGGATACACCACGTAAAATTCCATGTTCAAGAGCGCCATGTTAAATATATTCACCAAGTCCGTAAGGGTGAATAAATACTTCCCCCCGTCTTCCACAACACAGAATACGTGTTTGTCTGATTCTGATATGGGTGCCATCAGCATATCTTCTGTGTTGCGAACGGGATATTTTTTCTTTCGGTATATATTAGCCAATTTACAAAACGTGAAATACACCCGCTGCGCGTTGCTGAATTGCAACAACCCTTTTATTTTTGATTCATTGCTGGTAAACACGTTTGATAGCATGTTTTCGATGCATTTGTATTTGAACTTCAAGTGCATTGTATTTGTATAGAGAAATTGGTAGATGATCGTTAGACTAGCCGACTGCGTGTAGTGGGAATAAAGCATTTCCCGTATTTCGTTAGAACGAGGATAAGAAACACCCTCCATTTTTAAAGGCCACGACAGATCGGTGATCTGCTGCCGGACATTTTGCGGAAAATATTCGTTTTGTAAGATCAAAGAAAATGCAGAGGTCATTTTACTTATATAGTCTATAGTATTTAAGTAAAATTCAACACCATACAATTAACGTATATTGTGTGGGTAAGCACTTGTTTCCGCCTGTGTTGCTGTGTCAGAACAAGATTCGCGCAGACTCACCATCCAACCAACATATCCAGGATAGCATGGATCTGGAACGCATGGTTGGTTTATGTCGCTTCGCACAGCGTTATTGACCACAGGTTCTAAAACCTTACTAGGAGTTGGATTTTGAGCATAAAACACGTTAATATTCAAGCGAATGCGTCGTCCGTAGCTGTGACACAATCGGAAAGACAGCCGCAACGCTGCACTTGTAGGGTAGTGATAGGTCCATAATGCGGTATTGATAGGCATACAATTGTTTGCTTGTTCTGTATAAGTATAATAAATCTTGTTATTGTAAGAAACTAATTGGCATCCGTATCCATTTAGCAACTCAATAGACATGTAGCTCTCGTAATCGTCAAAGCATATAGGGTAACCACATTCGTCAACGAAAGTCAGAAAAAAACCTTCAATGGGTTTGTTTTTCTGATTTATTTCCACACCAAAACAGGGATCACAAATGTCGTAATAAGTGACGATGTCATACAATGGCTTAGAGCAAGTGTAACATTCCACCGGGTTGGGATGGTCGGTCTTCTTGCACGTTGTGCATTCTGTATGGGATTTACATGAACATTGCTTTGTCATATAATATATACTAACTACCTATAATAATTTATAATAAAAAAATTATTATATCACAGATTTACAATTACATAATTTGGTCAATCAAACGCACGGCTATTGTCATTATCAAGAAATTTTGTTAAAATCCTGGATTATAAGAATTATCGTTTCCAGTGTCTGATCCCTGAATACTTACTACGTTGTTTTGAATGACCAACTTGTTATCACTACATTCGGTATCCAACCCTTCCACGCCATCAAACATGTCGTCTATCTCCTTATCTATATCGACAGGGTCTGTGTATTCGCTTGCTTCTTCGAACTTAGCCATCTCGTTGATATCCAACACAACCTGAAAACTATTCGTTCCGAAGTATCCTTCTTGTCCACACATGATATTTGCTGATACACCGCGGAACGTATCTAGTTCGCCGTGACGCGCAGCCCTGAGGAACATTTCGGGTGTTTCTTCAAATGACGCCTTTGCAATGGGTCCGATATTATCATTGTTAATACCATGACGGAAAATCGAGATCATCTTGCTAGTGTATGTCATCCTGTCACACAGAATACTGAAATGATGGTAGTTAATGTAAGTGCCGTCAAACTCAATCACATCCACCAATTCATTCATGATAGCCTGACGTGCTGCCTCAATACCCAATACGTTATATGTTTCTACAATATCGTTGCTAAACGTTCTCTTGTAGTCAACATAGTCGAGTGCCAACGTTTCTAACAAGTTGGTTCCTGTTGTATCTAAAACCCACATGTCGCGTCTCTTGAATAATCCCTCTTCCTCCACGACATTGTCTTTAATACGACGCAGGGTTACTTTAGTTATTTTCTTTACGCCGCGCAGAATGGTATTGTTCAGCAAATTTTCCTGAAAGTTCTTGAGAACGAATATCTGGTCTGACTGGTCCAGCGGGTTCAGGTTATTTTTCATTGTCGATTTCATGGAAGACTTCATTACGCTGTTCATACGAATGCGGAAGATCAATTTGTCAGAGTTGTAATCACTGAACACACACGAAATAGTATCTCCGTAACAATTATTCAGTGTGTAATTGATATCATCCATAGTAATATTTTTTTCTAACATGATGGTCTTGTCCATTTCCATACGAATAATCCACTTCAATTTCTCTACATTATCATCCATGTCATTCGCCTCACCCATGCATTCATCTATCATGTTTTCGAATGCACGATACTGCTCCAGCGAGTCCTTGTCCATTGGGATGAGTGTATTCAAGTCGTCTGGGTCGAAACAAATCTCTGCATATGTTACTACGTCTTGTAACTTTGTATGCTCTAACATATACATGGCAACTTGTGCTTTTTCGCGGTCTGTCTCGTCTTCTGGTCGCATGAACACTGTTAGAGATGGGTTTTTTGGGTCGCTTGACAAAGACAATATCTCTTCAATTCTCGGCACGCCACGCGTAACATTTGATTTGGCGGCGACACCTGCAAAATGAAAGGTGTTCAGTGTCATCTGTGTGCTTGTTTCTCCAATCGATTGACCAGCCGTCATACCCACCATTTCTCCAGGATTAACAATAGCTCTCTTATACATCAATACAATCGTATCAAGAAGAACCACCAGTGCTTTTTGGTTATAACGCTTTACATATAATAAATCCTTAGGAGACAGATAATAATAGTAGGTAGTCTTGAACAGCTCTGTGGGTTTGCTGTATGCGTTCATTTCGAGTTTTGCATAAGTGGCATCAATCATATTATAAACTTCCAATGGTGTGATATCGATCATGGAGTTGGAGTTTATGTCTTGTTGTCCTTGTGTATTATTGATGAGATAGGAAAATGCGACAGGCAGGTTGACAACGCTGTCGGACTTGTTCTTAAACACGTTCTTAATAATACTTTCTCGAATATCAATCATCTTTTCGGTAACCTCTTTATTTCGCTCCTTCATTTTGTCCTTCTGTCTCTTGAACCTTTTTAGAGCTTGGGGTTCGAAAATTTTGTTGATTTCTTTATTTACACCAGTGTCGTCGGGCAATGTATAGTGGGAATATAATTCCTGAATGCTCATGGTTACAATAGGAAGCATCTGGTTTTCCACCTTGATAGTATCGATATTGTCATCGCCATACGAAAATTGCACAATTTTATTCTTATTGGTTCGAATAGTCATGTCGTAGCTCACCATCAAATCTTCCAATCCCTTTACCAATCTTCTTTGAATATAACCTGTAGTAGATGTCTTCACAGCTGTATCAATTAAGCCTACACGACCGCCCATAGCATGAAAGAAGAGCTCTTGAGGTGTAAGACCATTGATATACGAGCTCTCAACGAACCCGCGAGCACCTGGAGTATCATCGTATTTGGAATAGTGAGGAAGTGTTCGCTGGTCAAATCCGTAAGGAATGCGCTTTCCATCCACATTCTGTTGTCCAAGACATGAAATCATCTGTGAAATATTGAGCTCGCTACCCTTGGAACCAGCCTTCACCATAACAACAAATCGGTTGTCTGGACTTAAGCTTTCCAGACCAATTTTGCCAGCGTCTGATGAAGCCTTATTGAGAATATTATTCACCTGTGTCTCAAACTCTTGCATGTTAGTTTGTCCAGTGTTGTTGCTGAACACTCCAAGTTGCGTTTGGTCAATCAAGTTCTTCACATCCGTCTTTTTCTTGGTGATGGCTGTGATAATCTCATTGTTTGTTGTTTGGTCCGAAATCAAATCGCTGATTCCCACACTAAACGAACTGGACTTCATGTATTCGGTGATAACGTTTTGCAAATTGTCGATGAAATGAGATGCATTCATATTACCGAAATCGTTACATGTGCGCTGAATAAGTCCCTTGGTGCCTCCACCCAATACGCCTTTGTCTAGCTGACCACGAATATATTGTCCGTTGCGGATTTCAAGCACATTGTTTGATGTTGTGAAGTCTTCGCCGTCCTTGAATGCCTTGTTTTTGTATTTGAGTGATAATGGTGGCATAATTTGTGTCAAGACATTGAAACTGGATACCACGCCATTTTTATCCTTTAATTCATCAGTATTTACCCTTTCATTCATCATCAACAAGTTCATGGCAGCACGAGGTGTGAAATTGATGTTATCGCGTGTAAAGCGATATGACCCAAGCATTGAATCTTGGTAAATGCCAATGATTGGTGCATTGTTCGCAGGACTAATTAAATTATAAGGCACCGCTGCAAGGTTGCGTAACTCCGAATCACTTTCCGCATCTTGTGGCATGTGCAAATTCATTTCATCGCCATCAAAATCCGCATTGTAGGGTTTCGTGTCCGCAACATTCATTCTAAAAGTGTCACCTCTTTTCATAATGCGAGCAATATGACACATCATACTCATTCTGTGGAGTGTAGGTTGTCTGTTAAACAGCACAGGATCGCCGTCCATCATGTGGCGATGCACTATGTCTCCATCTTCTAGAACGATGGATTTACGATCCATGTAACGCAGAGTGATAGATTCGCCATTCTTCTTTTCCAAAATCTTGGCACCTGGATGCTCATCAGGACCGCGCAACACCAATTGTGTAAGAAACGATCGATTTCGTTCATTTACAACCACTGGTTTGGTGATGTTCTTGGCGATTTTCATGGGAATACCCAACTCGCGAATGCCAAGATTGGGGTCGGCCGTGATAACCGACCGCGCACTAAAATCAACCCTCTTTGCCATGAGATTTCCTCTCATTCGACCACCTTTTCCATTCAATCGGTCCTTGATAGACTTAAGGGGTCGCCCTGAACGCTGTGCAACCGAAGCAACACCGGGGATTTTGTTATCAACTTGTGTCGCTACGTAATATTGGAGCACTGTCACCCAATCATCGACGACGTTGGCGGGTGCGTTGTTTTGAATTTTTTCTTGTAGAGTATTGTTTGTTTTTATAATGTTCACTAATATGTGACTGAGATCGTCTTCACTTCGTTGTTGTGCATCATGCTTTACCGAAGGTCGTACTGCAGGTGGGGGGACAGACATGACTTGACAAATCATCCAATCAGGACGTGACCATAATGGACTAAATCCCATAAAGGATACATCTTCATCGGAAATACGCTTAAATGTTTTCAAAACCATCTCAGGAATAAGTTTGATCACAATGTTCTGTTCTCCCTCTGTCTTATTTTCCCACTCGGCAAAGATGCTCGCTAGTCCCTCTTTGCGAATTTTGTTAGGCTGAAGACAACCACACCCATCCTCGATGTCTTCACCACACCTACCAATCTTGCTGGCCATTGAAAACACGTACTTCCATCTTGCTTCTTCGCGCAATTTAAGAGCCTGTTTGTATTTTTCTTTACTGATAAGCAACTTGCTACACTTGAAACAGACACACCGCAAAATCTTGAGAATAGTGTTCAAGTATTGAATATAGAACACCGGGCGCGCTAATTCAATATGCCCAAAATATCCTGGTGTCTGCATATAATCCAGACCATCGGTGGGACAAATGAGACCTGGTTCAAGAACACCCATCCTCGGATCAAACAGACCTCCAATTACCGGCTTGTTATTAATATATGTGTCACGACTGGTGATTTCCGCCACAGAACCCTTCCTAATCTCCTCGGGGGACAGAATTGCAAACTGCACCCCGATGATTTTAGATGGTGAAGGTTTAATAGCTTTGTTTTTCACAGACATCGTATTGTTATTAATACTATACGTTTAGATAGTTTTTTCGATTCATTTATTTTTAAAATTATCTTCATGTAATATAAATGAGTTTGTTGAAAAGTACAGCATTTTTCTCTTTGGCGACGCAAGTAGTCACAGGGCTTATTGATTTATATGTATTACTTTTGCCTGTGGCGTCAGAATTGTTGTTGTTGAAACAACTACTTCTCATGGAATTTTTGGTGCAAATGGTCGAGGGAATTTTCTACATATGGTTGGCCGTCAATATTTCTTCTGCTGTCAACATTACGCGAAAAAGGTATTGGGACTGGGTAATTACGACACCTGTCATGCTTATCACACTATCTTCGTACCTTATTTATCTCAAAATTAAGGCGTCTGGATCTCCGATGATGCCCGAGTTTTTTGAATTAGCGTATGAAAATTATGACAACTTTTTCAAGATCGTGATCTTGAATGCCCTTATGCTCTTGTTTGGTTACCTAGGTGAAATCAATGTAATGGATATTACCACATCAGTTATATCCGGATTTTTGCCATTTTTGGCAATGTTTTACATTATCTACGATAACTACGCAAAATATACTTCGAGTGGTATGATACTATTTTCTTACTTTTTCATAGTATGGGCACTTTACGGCGTTTCGGCCTTTTTTAACTACCAGTGGAAGAATGTCTTCTACAACCTTCTTGATCTAGTTGCCAAGAATTTCTTTGGTATCTTCTTGGCTTATATCATTGTTACTTCAAGGTAAAGGATCTATGGACGATGGATATGTAAAAATCGTAATACTATTGTATAATTATACCGACAAATCTGTTCATGTCGGCATATTTAGAACGTTAAATAAAAATGAATTGAAATTGGCTTAACAAGAATATAGCATCATAATATATAAGAATGCGTAATCAGGAAATCAAGGACAAGATGAGAACAAACACCAAGGACGATAAGAGAAGTAAGGGAAAGGGAAAATCCGATGTCAAGGAGAAGTGTGGTGAAAGTTCAGACAGCGACGAGAGTTGCTCAAGTGAAGAGGAGATGGAGATGGATAGTCACGAGTACAAAAAATTTCTTAACGAGCTGTTTCCCTCCAAGCATCTTGCAAAGCAGGTCAAGGACGGAGAATCGTTGAAGAATGCTTATCAGAAAATGAAAAAATCTTCTGGGAGCGGTAAGGGCTCAACTTCAAATCGCAGAAAGAAATCCGTGGATCGCGATGAAGACAGCGAAGATGAGGATGAAGAAGAAAACGAAGTTGTGGAAACTGAGAAGAAAGAGAATGGTAAAAAAAAATCTAGCAAAAAAAATCACAAAAAGAAGGACGACACGCACGCCAAAAAACAATCCAAATCCCGCAGAAAGGTGGTTGAGTCAGAAAGCGATGAAGACGAAGATTCGGAGAGCGACGATAACAAGAAAGCTAGCAAGTTCAATATCATTTTCACTATTGGAGGTGCGGAGGGCGAGGATGACGACGACGAAGAGTGGGAAGATTGGGACGATGAAGATGAGGATGATGAAGAGTATGAAACAGAGGACGAAGATGAAGATGTATCGTCAAGCGATGAGGATGATGATGAGGATGATGATGAGGATGATGAGGAGGAGGAAGAAGAAGATGATGAGGAGGAAGACCTTGTAGTGTCTAGACGTCGCTCAAAACGCCAAGTGGGAAAGAAAAATGCAACCACAAAGGCATCCGTCGAAGAAGAGGAAGAGGACGATACCGACGACGAGCAGATAAGCAATGACGACTTCATGAAACAACTGAAGGATTTATATAAAAAAAACAAGAACAACAAGGGTGCAAAGGCATGTGTAGAAGCGTGTGAAGAGACAATTAAGGAGCACGAAAAAAAGCAAAAACGCAAGGAAAAGAAACACCAAGAAAAGAACTCGCGTATCTTCCGCCGTCTTGTGAAGGACAAAAATACAAACAACGATTTTGACTTCTTTGCTAAGTTGGAGGTAGAAGAACAAAAAAAGATCATTAAAGAGCTTCGTGATATCAATAAGGTTATTCGTGTAGAGAAACCCTACCGACTTACCTTACTAGAGGCTGATATGCCAGTTATCTTCAAGGGCGCAGCCATGAAAAAAGTCAATTCGTTGCGGTATATGGAGCCTGGTTCAGGTGAATATTACAAGATCAAAAACTGGGTTGATACCTTCATGCGCATTCCCTTCGGCAAGCAGAACAATCTACCCATCACTATTGATAATGGTGTAGAGGAATGTCACGCGTTTATGGAAAACGCCAAAAATACTCTGGATAAGGCAGTGTATGGACTAGACGATGCCAAAATGCAAATTATGCAGATGATGGGTCAGCTTATTACCAATCCATCGGCTATTGGGTCGGCCATTGCCATCCAAGGTCCTATGGGAACAGGCAAAACCACACTTGTCAAAGAGGGTATCAGTAAAATCCTGAACCGCCCATTCGCATTCATTGCTCTCGGTGGAGCCACAGACAGCAGTTTCTTGGAAGGTCATTCCTATACATACGAAGGTAGCACATGGGGCAAGATCGTGCAAATTCTGGTTGATAGCAAATGCATGAACCCAGTTATTTACTTTGACGAGTTGGACAAGATTAGCGACACACCTAAGGGTGAAGAAATTGCAGGCATCTTGACACATCTCACAGACACGTCTCAGAACAACCAGTTCCACGACAAGTATTTCGCGGAAATTGATTTCGACCTCAGTAAGTGCTTATTCATTTTCAGCTACAACGACGAAAGCAAGATCAATCCTATCCTTCGTGACAGAATGTACCGCATTCACACCAAAGGTTACGAAAAGAAGCAAAAGACGATTATCGCAAACGATTATCTGCTTCCCACCATTCGCGAGCAAGTGAAGTTTAATGATGGCGACATCATCATTCCCGACGACACTCTTCACTACATTATGGAGACTTATTGCAACAATGAGCATGGTGTGCGTAACATGAAGAGATGTCTAGAAATTATCTATACCAAACTAAACCTGTATAGATTAATGAAACCAGAATCCAACCTATTCGAGGAAAAAATGACACTCAAGGTGGAATTCCCTTTCAATGTTACTATTGATGTAGTGAACAAGCTTATTATTAAAGAGGGACATGACAATATGTCACTCAAGGCAATGTATGTGTAAAACAAACTTATTAACAATCTGTAAAATCTAATATTATATTCATCTTTTTACTGCATGTCATATCATAATATGGTTATGACATACATTCGTCTAGTTAGATCACCATTTTCCGAGGGACTGGAGACTTTTCATTCTTTGGTGTCTTCCAATCTCCGTATCTATTTTCCAGTTTTGTTATGTAGTTGTTAGGTAAGTACACTTTTTCATTGTTCCATTGGCTTTGAACCAATTCTCTGGTTTCGTTGTAGCAATTGCTCCAGACAACTTTTTCCCATATATCGATAAAATTGCCCTGCTCATCCACGTTAGCCATGTAGAAGTCTATAGTACTATAGTTTTCCGTTGCTTTTGTCTTTAGAATATGTCTGCTTTTTCTTATACCATACCCATATTCTATCTCCAACCCACTATCTACGAGTATTTTTTTAAGGACGTCGTAATTATTGATGTTCATGACAATATCAATATCATCGTCGCCATCTATACATGAGTCTTCTCTAATTATACCCAATAGCGTTCCATACCCTAAAAACCAGTCCGTTAGATTGTGTTCGTTCAATAGACGTATGACAAATAGCAATGTGTTATTCAGTTCCTCTTTTGTATGTCGTTGTCCTGTCATAATTGTATTCTCTATGTACATACATAAAGATGACAACCCAAACCTATTGGCACACTTTTTATTCAAATAAAAGTCACGTGAACGAATGTACACCTTTTTGTCAGTTTGTATTGGAATACTTTAGAGAATATACCACCATCTCGCGTGTTTTAGACGCTGGATGTGGAAATGGGCGCGATAGTTACTCTCTTGCTAAAACATATAACGTAGATGGTGTGGACAATTCCGGATTTATTCCTGTCTCTGCAAATAACGTGAATTTCGCAATCGATGACTTTGTTACAATGAATAAAGACAACTATGATATGATCTACTCACGTTTTACAATGCATAGTATCACAGACGAACAACAAGTTACTTTTCTAGATACCATCAAAGAAAATTCGTATCTTGTCATTGAAGCGCGGAGCAAAAAGGGCGAAGATGATGATGTCTATCATGGTAAAACTCACTATAGAAACTATCTTGACTTTGACCACATAAAAGCTCTATTAACGACAAAGGGGTTTGACATACTTTACGAATATGAAGGTGCCGGTTTAGCGAAGTACAAATCAGAAGATCCCGTATGTGTTCGGATACTTTGCAGGAAAAGCAACATTGCTTAGAATTTTTTGATTTCATATGCCAAGTCCCAGTTTTTCGAGTAATTGCTTGTAATTAGTCTATCATGTCTATAAAATAATTCGGGCCATTCGGCATGCTGACCACCAGAAACCTTCCAGTTTCCATACAATTTACTCAAATATAGCTCGGGTTCCCGAGGAATGGTGTAAATTTCATTGTTTAATGATGTCTCTGTTAATAGTGGAAAGGCGGGATTTGCATAAATATCACACCACATATCTGAATTGGGAAAATTGACAGAGACGAGGTATGCTATACCATGATGTTTCTCAAGTGTACGGGTCTTGACAAGACCATACTTCTCAAAATCAATATTAATCAGTTTATCCCATAGTGATAAATGTATCGTGACATCCACATCTGTGTCCTTTTTCATTATAGTCCCTTCTCTTATACACCCCAACAATGTTCCGCAGTCTAGATAGTACGGGATTTTATTATCATTCAATGCACCGGCTACATGCTTGAGCAAAGAATTCATCAGTCCCACTTTGTCATTATCAAATGTGTCAACATGCATTATATAGAAACGTACACATTTATCTATCCAATTAATAACATATTAAAGATGTTATGTGTATTATTCTGTAAGTATCACTATCATGAAAGATCGTGACAGAATAAAAAGTCTTCAAGCAATGTATTCTCTAAGCATTCAATATAATCGTAAATTGTTGGCTATAATGAACACATTTCAAAAGGAGGATATTGATTTTTTCAATTGTCACTTTGGACATGACATGCAATCCAACTTTCACCACAACACAATCGAATACAAAATCCGCGAAGGAAATGATAGGCTGTTCGTTCTCGATACATTTCAAGTATCCGATCACGACGATGAAATGGAATGTATTCATAAAATAGAAGATGACTACATCGATATTGATGAAGATACTTCTAAACCCATACGATATTGCGTAAAATGTGAGAAAACGTTCACGTGACGCCATGACCCTAGTCATCACTAGACATAAACAACAAGTGTATCAATATAACAATTTGAATTGTTATGTTGTAATACCACAACCGCACTTAATATTCAGAATAAGGGACGTTATTTCCTCCTCTAGACACAAGGTAGTTGTATTGGTTCACTGTCATACAAGCACATCCACTTCCGTTGGAGTAAGCATTGGGACAACACTCTGGTTTAAACTCAGTATTGGCAAACATAGAAAGTTGTCCTTCAGGAAGAGGAACCTGCTGTGTAGGGCGATCCAAAATTGCGCTAACACCAGGACTGGGAGGTTCTCCACTTTTCACAACAAGTGATGGCATGCCCCATTTGGAGGTATCTACAGGTGTATTATTTTCTAACGAATACGATTGGTAATTGTTAGCATTTAATTTGCCACCGGCGCTAGTAAACCCTTCTTTCTTATTTCCACAGCTCGAACATGAAAAAGTAGTTTGAGCGAATATAATGAATGTAACAATCGCTACAAGAATCAGTACTTCTAAGCGTATTTTAAACCCACCAATAGACAGATTCATACTATACATATTTGATAGATAATAATTTATTATATGACGTCAATGTAATTATTATAATCGTTTATTCTTTGGTTATTCAAGTAAAAATGCCCAGAAGAAGTCAAAAGATGATACAACACAGAGACTGGGTGTTTTGATACACTTTCTAAATTTTTTGAGGTAGACTCCAAAAGAGTTCCTCCAACGACATTGTCCATATTTTGTATATCTATCGCATCCACATGCACAATTCCATATACCTCAATGTTCTTTTCAAGTATGTCTCCAATTTCAATGCGCTGTATTGGTTGAGGTGGCATAGCACCATGTTTGATAATAGATGTATTTTTTTTAATTCCACCATCAAAATACTGGTGAATAAACTCTAAACTATCTGCAGGAGGAGCAACACCGAAACGCTCTTCATACATTTTTTCGAGGTCTTTCTTTTTGTTTATATACACTTCATCCCAATCAATAAATTTCATTCCATTAATAGGTATCACTTTCGTGGTAGTGTTTAAACAATACAAATATGGTTTTGTGTATATCTGGATTTTTTTTGCGTCTGGATGATGTCGCACACAAACCCACTTATCTTGATACTCTACAGAATGACTTCCGCTTACAATTACATCCCCCACTTGATACATCCTCTCGTTTATTGACGTGAGTTTCATTTTTGCGGTTACTTTACCGCCGTCTTCAAGAACATCGCCTAGTTCTATATGCTTGATTGCTGTGCGGGTTCCGTTTTTCAACACAATGATCGTGTTCTCATCGAAACATTTGGGTGCATCAAACATGGTTACACGTGTCGAGTTTCCAGTCGTTTTTCGTATAAAAACTATGAGGATAATCAATAAAACCATAATCACGATATACGTTGTTGTATAAGTTGCCAACAAACTAATTAGATAAGGAAGGGCGGGCTGACAATAAAAGAAACACGCGGCGATAGCAACACCCAATGAAGCAATCACCATGGATCCTATTATCAAGACATTTGCGGATGCTGATGCAACATAGGCAAGAAAGGCTTTCAGTATTACAAACGTACTTAATGCGGTATTGAGCCCCACTTCCATGACACCCACTACTTTGCTCATGAGATCCCTGGCACGCATGATTACTTCTTGTATCGGGACTACAATAGACACCAATCTATTATAAATATTATTGGTAATAATAGCCATTTTACTTCGCATATAAGCAACCAACGCGCGAATAGCTAGTATAGAAGACATGATTTTCTTGTAAATTTGAAGAAGACCTTCCATCAAATAATCGAAAGGTGCTACAGCATTCTGCGAAATTGGTTTCAAAATGTTGCTCACACAATACTGAAAATTTTCGTTTGTAAAACCGAGAATTGTCTGTCCTTCCGGTTTGTTAATAAATCCTGCCATAGGCATGACATCAGCATCACATCTCCTGGCTGTCCAGTTATCACGTATAGGTCTAATTTTTTGCATATTTTTCACGTAAGAAAATGCTACAAATAGAACCAGCAACAACACAGATACCAGCATTACCTTCGATCCGTACTGATCAAGGTAACTCAGATTTTTGAATAGTTCTGTAATAGGATTATGATTTGTAGCGGAGATACTCATATACTATACGAACAAGAAAAGGGAGAAAAAAAAACATACTCGCTAGAATTAAATAATTGGTTTAGAAATAATTCGTATGTATATACATACAGATAGGTTGTTATGGGAATTTGTTATTCGCGAAATGTCATGGAAAGATATATCGCAAATAGGAGAATGTCGTCTATACCCAAATGTTTTATTTGTAGTAAAAATATTACCCAGGTCAACTATATAACGTGCAATTCATGTAAGAAAGACATGCATCTTAATTGTTTCAAGACACATACAAAGACAATGACTGAATGCCATATTTGCAGTGGTTCTGACGTTCAAGTCACCAGGTCAAATAGCATAAAATCTTCAAAGCGATCGCAAAGCGTGTAAAAATTGGTTTTACTAGTTCGTCTAAATAAGGTGATAATTTATTACTTCTTGATAAATAATTTGGTCTTTCCTTATTATTTATTGTATTATGTTAGGATTTGTACAACTCGTCATCTTCCCAGTCCCAGAAAGTCATCTGTCCAATACGAATTTTATGATCGTCAGTTATCAAGCAACGTAGGCTATCGATCTTCATCTCTGGACAAGGGATAGCATTTGGATGATCTCTAACATGAACAAAGTTTCCTGTTTCATTCCTGACAAAATGGTTTCCGGTTACATAAATGTCTGAATTGTCACAACCTTTCTTCTCAAATTTGTAGAACACATCCTTTCCGAAATTAGCCAATTTAAGCACAGCATTTACCTTGCTTCCGCCCGCTAGTTCGTCTCCTAAATCCAATTTCTTCATTGTCTTTTTCTCTCCGCTGACAAGCGTTATCTTCGTGTTAGGATGGAAGCAAGCCACACTCCCGATTGTGCGGACCATCTTCCCAGGAGGTCCACTCCACGCACTTTTCGCAGTCATAACGCTTCCATCAACCATGTTCAACATGACTACCGCTATAGCGATTATTTTCATAAATAGGTCTTTAATTTTTATAACAACACGCTGAAACTCTACAGCAATTGACATCACTACACCAAAAATACTCTTCACGATAAACGCTACCTGACCTCTCACATAGTTGAACATCTTGCGTATGTCCAAAATGTTAGTGTCAAATTGCCCAGACAATTGACCTAGATTGTTAAACATAGTATTCAGTGGTTGAAGAAGATATTTCATATATCCACCTTGAATGTTTTGTACACAATATGTAAAATCGCTAGTTGGGTCATCTGAAAAAGGGATGGCTAGAGGATTACATCTATACTTGGCCCAGTTGTCCTTAACCGCCTTTAATGTCATAGTAACAAAGACACGTAAAGAAAGAGCGATAAAGAGCAAATTTAATAATATAAATAATATCCAGGAGCTTCCTTTAATCATACTTATATTATTCCAACATAATTATTCGTTCTTTTTACGTAAAACTCTCTTCTTATTTTCTACGCCCTGTTCTTTTTTTGGTCTTCCCAATCCTCCTTTTCTTTCCCTTTGGTTTTCTTCGCTTGGTCGTTCGCTTAGCTGATTTTTTCTTACGCACTCTTTGTGTCTTCTTTTTTGCGTGTCCTCTTATGTGAGCACCTCCTACTTTGCTATCATTTGTGGCATTACTCATCGTGTTCGCATACACATTAGCAGTTTCCACATTATTGGCTGCGGTATTTGTGCTTTGAGATCCTAAGGGAAGTGGGTTCACGACGATATACCCAGGCGGAGGAAGATTAGGGTAGGGTGGAATAGCATATTTAAAAAAACCGCCTTTCATTTTTCCAAAAGTGCGTCTTGTCCGCTTCCTGCCCCCCCCAAGGGAAGTTGCTTTATTCAGTTGATTTTGATTTTCGGCTGCTTGCTGTTGCTGCTCTGCGGCCTGTTGTTGACTTTGTGGAACACTCGGATCCACAGATAGACTAGGTTTCATTACAAGATTAGACATATATACTATTAATATAAATAAATGTAATGGGATATAAAAATAAAAACTTATATTATTTATACACATGGATCCCAACCTCAAAATGGATAACAACGCGCGACTTCAGCTTCAAAAAATGTTGAAGGAAAATGATGTGCTTGATCAAACTCAGTTGATACGAGAGCTAAAACATAGCGTGATTATGAAGAAAGAAGTGATCACGTTGTTAAATCTAATGAAAAAGTACCCATCTGATCCCGATTCGTTGCACATGGAAGGCATGATTGAGTGCAGTTTTCTTTTCAACTACTATACCGACTTATACAACAAACTCCGCAAGGGAGAGATCGATGTGAAGATTTTGTTTCAGTTCATTGAAGTATTAGAGGGTATCGAAGAAGGAAGGATAGACCAACATGAAGGCTCCTATATCGTAGGCACGCTCCTGAAGAAAATTTACGTAGATAGTGCACTAAAAAAAGCAGACATGCTTGATCAAAAATACGGAGATGGTAAAGAGACAACCATACAAGCACCTGAGCCACTCAACGTGTCGTGGAAGGAGTTTAAACACATTAAGAAAAACTAATACGTTGATGGTATTACGAAAACAGGTTAAATATTCATTACAATGAAACTATATGACAAGTTATTCAACAGCAACTACTCTCGTTGTTGTTGAATCGCCAGCGAAATGCAAAAAAATAGAAGATTTCTTGGGTCCTGGTTACAAATGTGTAGCCAGCTTTGGTCATCTTCGTGAGCTAACATCTCTTAACAACATTGATCTAGAAAATAACTTTCACCCTACGTTTACGATTGCGGACAATAAGAGAAAATACATAAGCAAACTGAAAAAGGAAATTGCCAATGCTGGCGAGGTAGTGTTGGCAACAGATGACGATCGAGAAGGAGAAGCCATTGCATGGCATATTTGCATGCTTTTTGATTTAAATGTGAAATCTACAAAACGTATTGTCTTTCATGAAATTACTGAACTAGCGGTCCGCGAGGCCATCAGGCACCCAACTCGCATAAACATGCACATTGTTCATGCTCAACAAACTAGACAGATATTGGACCTTGTGTTAGGATTTAAGATATCGCCTATATTGTGGAAAAATATCGCTTATAAATCTCTCTCTGCCGGGCGCTGTCAGACGCCTGCTTTGAAACTGGTATATGAAAATCAACTAGAGATTGATAAGGCAAAAGGAAGGCAAGTGTACACAACAACGGGTCTTTTTCGGGTGAGTGGAAAGATTGTATCGTTTGACCACACAAAAGAGCACACAACCGAAGAGGCGCTTCTGAAATTCTACGATCAAAGCAAAGAATTTCAGCATATGTTTTCCTGCTCTTCTCCGAAGAAGGTATTTCGTGATCCACCCACTCCTCTCAACACCTCGCGGATCCAGCAAGTGGCAAGTAACGATCTGCGTTACTCGCCTAAAGATACCATGAGGTTATGTCAAACGTTGTACGAAGGAGGTTATATCACGTACATGCGTACCGAAAGCAAGAAGTTTGCCAAACCCTTTCTCTCGCAAGCGAGTTCATTCATCGAACAAACGTATGGTGATAACTACACTGGGTGCGAAAAAACAATGCAAGATCTCGCAGGCGATCAGAATAATCCACATGAAGCGATACGTCCCACCAATATTTATACAGAAAAGCTACCTGGAACTTCAGGAACTAAAGAAGCACGACTTTACAAATTGATCCGCGACGTGACTTTACAATCGTGTATGGCACAAGCCGAACTTTATTCTGTAAAAGGAACCATTACCGCACCCGAAGGTGAATATATTCGAAAATGTGAGCAGGTGACGTTTCTGGGGTGGATGGTCGTAGCCGGTGCAGAAAAGGGGTCCATCGACGAACAAGAGTATAAGCTTCTCTCTTCTAGTCGGACTTGTGGAACTGCTTTTTCTAGAATTTCTTCAAAGATGACTATAAAAGAACTGAAACAGCATTACACTGAAGCGAGATTGGTTCAGTTGCTAGAACAGCAGGGCATTGGTCGCCCCTCTACATTTTCCACGTTGGTGGATAAAATACAAACAAGAGAGTATGTAAAAAAACAGAACGTAGCCGGAACCAAAGCCGTGTGCAAAGACTTTGAACTATTAGACACCAAGGAGGTCGAATATACAGAGTCAACCAGAGAGTTCGGTAACGAAAAAAACAAACTTGTCGTGCAACCCACTGGGGTCATTGTGATAGAATTTCTCGAAAAACATTTTCCAGAATTATTTCGATACGAGTACACCAAAATAATGGAGGACAAGCTCGATTTAATTGCATCCAACAGGAATGACATACAATGGGTGGATGTAGTATCCGAATTCTATACACAGATCGTTGGATTGCTAGATAAGCTAGAAGCTACCCAACCTGAAAAGGTAGAATACGCAATTGATTCCACACATAGTTACATTATCGGTAAAAATGGACCAGTTATTAAATGTTCTGCTGGTGACAACGTCTCTTTTAAGCCCGTCAAGAAGGACGTGGACATACGAAAGCTAGAAAATGGTGAATATACATTAGCAGAAGTGATAGACACAAGTATGGTCACTGAATACAATTTAGGTAATCTCAATGGTCATGATGTGGTCCTGAAGAAAGGGAAGTTCGGGGTTTATGCCAAATGGGGAACGGAAAATGTCTCGCTCAGATCCATCGGCAATCGTCCCATTGAAAACATTCGTCTGGAAGAAGTCTGTAACATTATTGAAGCCACGAAAAATGGAACACGTGTTATCAATGACAATTTATCAATACGTAGTGGCAAGCGAGGACACTATCTGTTCTTCAAAACGAAAACTATGAAGAAGCCGACTTTCTTCGATCTGAAAGATTGTTCTTTAGAATATATGTCTTGTCCATTGGAACATTTGAAAGAGTGGATATACGAAACACACCACGTATCTTAATCCCATCTTAGCGAAACTCGTTTGTTAGAGTAGTTTAAAAAACGAAGTTATATAAATGGAAGAGGAATTTGTTCCGGTTTATATGACTAGAGAGGAGGCGAACGCATTCATGTATATTACCAAGTTTGCTGGGCCTAACAAAACACAGCAGTCTTTAAATGAGACCCAAAGGCAAATAGATGCTTATCGTGTACACATTGAAAAATGTTTCATCTTGGCAGATAGCAAAAAGTCCAAATTGCATCAAGATGTGTTCAACATATATGGACATAGCGGAGTGAAGACGCGTTGTTTCTATAACAACATGGGAGAGCTACCCGCAATGCGTTACTTAGAAATTGGCGTCCTACATGGTTCATCTACTTGTTCAATGTTGTTCAATAACCGCATTGATTGTGTGTCTATCGATAATTTTTCTGAATTTGAAGGAACAGGCAACGAGTTCCATAACAATCTGGAAAAGTACAGAGGAGAGAACAATGTTCGATTTATCAATCAGGATTGTTGGAGCATAGACCCGTCATCCCTTGGTAAATTTAATGTGTATTTATATGATGGTCCTCATGAAGAAACAGACCACTACAAGGCACTTCATCACTATAAGTCGTGTCTAGACGATGTATTTATCTACATTATCGATGACTGGAATTGGCCACAAGTAAGAGAGGGTACCCTAAAGGCAATCAAAGACAACAACCTAAAGGTTGGATTTAAAAAGGAACTAAAAACTACAACCGATGATACACAGCCTTATTGGGACGACAATGCATGGCCGTGTGCTGGTCCCAAAAGTGATTGGCATAATGGCATATGTATATTTGTCCTTGTAAAAGGAGATATTGATAAGCAATAGGTTATCAGTATTCTCAAAATGCATTGCTGATAGATGCAGGCACTTTCAAATTGTAGGCGCGATTATTTTGAGGGCGCAAAATAGAAAACTCCATCGTAAATGTATAGTCTTGATTGCCAAAATCCACCAACATTCCATCGTGATATCGAAACCGAATGCTGAGCTTACGAATTCTCTCTACTGGTGGATCGTAGATCTTGAAATAGTTTGCCACATTCTTATCTTCGTAGTAATTGCACTCTGCACCACAACTGCTAAGTGAAATTTTAGCAAACGATGCGTTCACAATACCATTAGTTTGGTTTGTTTCATTGGTAAATTTGCTGTAATTGTATGGCGCTGTCTCGTCAATAGAATTCAACAATTTTACTTCCATATACATATATGGTGCTGGTTGTAGGTTCATAGTCAGCTCTGCTTTTACGTAATATGCGTTGGCGCCAGTAAGATTGAGATTTGGCTGTAACCAATTCGATGTAGTAGCATCTTCGTACCAAAAACGCGGGTCGTTCACACTATTCATCTCTTTAGATTCTACATCACAACGTGTAAAACCTAAATACGCAGGCAACCCCCAATGCTTGAAATCTGGCGATACGACATTGTTATCGCAATAGCAAACGTTTGTTGTTTCTTCATATCGCGCCACACGCGTATTTAAGATAATAAAAGAAGAGCTAGTATTACCAATATACAAGTGTTGTGTCACGTTATTCAGTCTGACAATAAATTCCGAATAACCACCTGATGCCTCATACGTCGTCTTTTGTGTGGGTGTAAGTGTAGAATCTGATCCAAGTAGTATGCTTGTTACTGCATAATTCATTTTGTTTTCTATTTCATTTGTCATTTGAGGACTAGTATAGTTACCTTCCTCAATAGTGAGGTTGTAGTATCCAGTATAACTGGATAGTGTCGTGTAAATGGCAATCTCTAGAGCATCGACCACGCCGTGGTCATTAGGGTTATATACGTCTTGCAATTGAAACGATAAGGTTATATTTTTATTTTGTTTCGTAAATGTTCTTAGTTTAGCTGGGAAATATCCCGAAGTCAATCTAAAACCCTGTACATTCTGGTAGTCCTGAGGCAACTCAATCTCGAAGTCGCTGGAGTTTGGGTATTTGAGAATGTTTCGATCCTCAGAATGAATAGAGACGTATTTTTGTTCAAATCTATACTCTTGTGAATTGGGTATGAGAGGATGAGTTGTGTTAGTCATAAAACGGCTCATGGTATAATAATACAAAGTATTTTATTTTTAACATATTTTCAGCATTATAAAATAAAGTGGTATATATAATGAGCGAATCTATATCTAAACACACGGACTGGTTTCGCGTTTTGTACACTTCTTTATTCTACGCAGGGATCATCCTTCTCTCTTTTGGTCTATTTGTAAAGCTAGAGAGACCGACTGGATTATTAATTACCGCCTACACAATTCTAGGGCTAACAGTGGGTCTGTTGGCGACAAAAATGTACCTTGCGATGGACGCAAGACTGCGATCCATTGCCGATATAGGCGTTGGTTCGTTTCTATACAACTTCTTTACTTTCCTTGGCCCCGTGGCATTTATCCTAGTAATTATTTCATTCACAATGTATTTTCTCATAACCTACAGGAACAACATCGATATGGGTCGAGTTTCCAGTCAATATTACACGTTTAGTAATATTTCTCTCTTCCTCATGATCGTGCAATTTATTATCCTGTTCGCAGGATTTGAGACACCCAAGTTCAAGAGCAAATCCATGTTCCCTTCTCTTTACTCAAGCGGAATTTATCTTACCGGAACCATTAATCTATTTGCTCTTCTTATTACTAGCTACATCTTATCTTCCTATACAACCGACGGGTTTATGTAAGTACTCCATTGGACGAAAGATAAGATACTAAACAATTCCATTCGTTTTAGAAAATTTATACGTTAGACCATAACTAGTATCCGTTTCCCATACACCCGATATTTTTAACACGAAAGAACCTGACGTTTGCTTTGGATGTGAATCCGAAAAGATCTTGATGTGGCCCGAACGAAGTTGTTCGGCTATTTTATATTGGGCACTTTTTCCAGGGATGATTTGCGATACACGCTCCAAAAGATTTTTCTCGATGGTGACAACATCTTCTATCAGCTCTGAGAATTTATTTACATTGAATATACATTTATATTTCTGGTAATATTTCTCGTATGAAAGATCTGAAATATACAAATGAATATATACCCCGTTCATTGTAAAATTAGGCATGCAGTATAGAATACGGATAAAGTTTCCGTTCGTCATAACATTGTTTTTTATGGAATCACAAAAGAAAACATTGTCGTGATTATATTGATTTATACTTTGCAAAATGCTCATACATAATTATACCCCGTTCTTTTGTATTGTTTTCTTATTTTTATATAGTATATTTTTTAGCACAACTACAACTGAGTTAATTTATTGATAATACACTCAACAACTGGCACTGATACCGCATTCCCTGCCAAATGATATAGTGCGGTATCCGACAAATCCTCGGGCAGTTTATAAGTGTCAGGAAATCCCTGAAAACTAAAACATTCGCGAGGTGTCAGTTTTCTCACCCCTTTTTCGTCTCTTAGCAATGGAACGTTATGACCACCTCCTCCCATATTTGCAGTGAGTGTGGGACAACAATTGCTTTTGTTTTCTCTTACATAATATCTCCTATATTGATAGAGCGTATTTTCACTAATATCTTTAATAACGCCATCTATCACACTTTGATAAACCTTAAATTTGTTGGTATAGTAATATTTATCGAGCACATTTTTTTCAATGAAATCGCTCACGTTTTTGGTCTCCACGCAAGGAATATCAAATTGAAAGGCATCAAATTCTTCTTTTTTTCGAAAACCAACTATATATATACGCTCTCTGTGTTGTGGAACATTTGTTATTTTACACGTGTCTAGAACTTGATATCTCAAATGATACCCTATCTCTTCCAACTTTTCTCTAATAATCCTGAATGTATTTCCTTTATCATGCGAGGTGAGATTTTTCACATTCTCCAAAATAATCTTATCTGGTGTATGTTTTTTCAAGATATCCACAATCTTCCAAAACACGTTTGATCGCTTGTCGTTAAATCCGTTTTGGTTCCCTGCAATACTGAACGGCTGACATGGAAATCCGCCACACAATAAGTCGTGACTAGGAATTTCATCAACATCAACATTGTGTAAGTCATCTAACCGGAATATTTTGTCCTCCTTGTCGTTGTTGAGTTCATAAATTTTTTTTGAATTTGGTAACATATCGTTGGCAAAGACGCATTCAAAACCATGCTTCTCCAATACATAAGAGAATGCTCCTGTTCCAGCGAATAGATCTACACACTTTTGTTTCGACATCTTGATGTCTTTGGGTTCCCTGTCATTTTCTATAGGCCAACTTTTCATTTTTATTATATATTACAATTTTCCATACATACTAACCAATAACCAGTAATCAGTTTAGAAAGATATACTTGAATAGTATAATGATGAAATTTTACGAAACCCATTTTGACGAATACGTGTCTAGTGTGGAAAAAAATAATTTACATCCGAAAATAGAGAAACATATTTTCAGTAAATTTCCTAACAACATCAAGGATCTGAAAAATGTCTTGTTCTATGGACCCCCCGGTGTAGGAAAATATTCACAAATGCTGTCTTGTGTGAAAAAATACAGCCCCAGTGATCTAAAATACGAAAAGCGGTTCACAATCACCTTCAATAAGCAGGATTATCATTTTAAAATAAGTGATATTCATTATGAAGTAGATATGGGAATTTTGGGATGCAACTCCAAACTTCTATGGCACGATATTTATCAGCAAATTATCGACGTGATTTCTGCAAAAAATGACAAACATGGTATTATCGTATGTAAAAATTTTAGCGAAATTCATAGTGAGTTACTTGAAAATTTTTACAGCTATATGCAAAACAACCTTATGGGTCATATGAAGATAGTCTTCTTTTTAATCAGTGAGCACATCTCTTTTCTTCCAACAAATATCACTCAGTGTTGTCAGGTTGTTCATATTCCTCGCCCATCTGCATCTCTCTACAAAAAATGCGTTTCTTTCACAAAGAAGACAATCGATACAACCGATATTACAAACATAAAGAACCTCAAGACAGACGGCCTGCCCATGAATTATTCAGATACCATATTTTTAAATTTATACAACTATATCACGACTGACAAAAACCTGTTTAAATTCACAAATCTACGCGAACTTCTTTACGATATATTGATATACGATGTGAACATACACGAATCAATCTGGTTTATTTTACGAAAATTAATTTCAGAAAAACGTATCGACCTGGAAGACGTAAGCGAGGTGTTATTGAAAACACAATCGTTCTTTAAGTATTTCAATAACAATTATCGTCCTATATACCATATGGAGCACTACGTGATTTACTTGATTAGCACGATCAACAAGTGTGCGAAGTAATGCAATCATTGATGTGGATGTGACAACCAACTTAAACCCTTCTCCATTGAGTAGTTATGGATTGGACCAGTGCCAAAGAAATACTTGAATTCAACCCGGGGGATACAATAGATAGAGAGACATTAAAAAAACATTACCACAAGCTGGCACTCAAACATCACCCTGACAAAAATCAAAATAGCGATGATAGCAAAACAAGATTTCAGGGAATACAAGAGGCATATCAATATTTGGATGCTGTTATTGAACCGACTACTAGTACGTGCGATGGGTTTCCCGACCCGTCTTACAACTTTTCTTCTCCTCATTCTTCATTCGATTACAAGCATACATTGCAAAAATTCATGGATACGTTCATGTCTCAAGACAACAAATCGTTTTTCGATATAGTCAAAGAGGTTGCCATGACAGGATGCAAAAATATTTCCACATCACTCTTTGAGAACCTTGATCGGAACGATGCGATGGAAATGCTTTCGTTTTTGTGTAGGTACCACAACATTTTGCATATTGATGCGGATATTATAGAACAAGTCAAGGAGATTGTCACCAAAAAGTTTGAAAGCGTTCAAGTTTTTCTGCTAAACCCCTCTCTCAGTGACCTTCTGATGGACAACATTTACAAGCTTCGTGTCGATGATCATACATATTTCGTACCACTATGGCACAATGAGGTTTATTTCGACGGGAAAACTGATGAAATCATTGTCAAGTGCATTCCAGATTTACCCGAAAGTATGTACATTGATGACAACAATGCTCTACATGTTGAAATCACAAAGCCGTTCCACACTGACTTCCTTGACACCCAAAAGATAGAATTCGAATTGGAGGGAAAAATTTTTGAAATATCTCGTCTTGTGTTAAAACGAACACACACATACTTTCTTCCGAACCAAGGGGTCTGCTATGTCGCCGATACAGAGGATACCGACCTAAATGAAACGTCTGTAACAAAACGCGCTGGGATATATGTGACACTAACATTTGTATAATAGTCGTGTCGCATTGAAATAAAGTTATATGCAACCATATAACTTTATTATCTTTTGAAATGACGCTCAAAACGTGTCTGGAGTACTATTCGGGGTTACGTTAAGGACTAGTATGTGACAATCAAAATCCTTCTTTGTTAGCTTTCTTGGCATCAATAGCTAAACCAAAGAAAATAACTGCTAACACATACGGGAGAAGAACGAGTGCCCAGGAAAGACCAGTGTATCCCTTATTGCATATCCAGTTGAGTATACAACCAAAAAGAATAGCAACAATAGCATGAACAATAAGGGTGATAGCACTGAAGCTGATCATAAATTCGGAAAGAAGACCAATCACAGCGAGCACCAAATATACTTGTGCGGGCGTGCAATATTTGCTAACGCTTTTGAAATAATCAAAGTTAGCCATTATACTATATAAAAAGAAGAAAACAAAAGAAAACGTGTTTCTTTTAGGTTACATATTTTAAGAATAGCTAAATTTGATTTGTTATTTTTTATTTTTTATTTCGTCTTTGGATTTTTAGATTTTTAGATTTTTATGCATTGGCCTTCTTTCTGACAACCTTCTTCTTCTTCACAGGTTCGGGTTCGGGTTCGGGCTCGGGCTCGGCCTCGTCCTCTTCTTCGTCTTCCTCCTCTTCTACATCATCCTCTACCTCACCACCCTCCTCGTCGTCGGAGTCGGCTACCAAATTACCTGCCTCCTTATCAGCGTTGGCTTCCACAGGGTCTGTGCTAGAGGGTGTCTGTTTCAAGCGTTCCTTCTCATCATCGTTTAACTTGATGAAGCAGGTGCCCTGAAGTGATGCTCTTGGCTTCTGAACGACTGCCTGAAGAAGCTTCCATGTAACTCCAAACTTGCCGTTAGCAAACCACAGGCCACCGCACTGGATAACTAGAGCAACATTAATCCCCTTCTGAAGGAAATCTACAGGGGTAATATCGGTCTTCTCTGGATTGGGATACAACATTGTAGAGTCATCGTCATAAATTTCTGACTTCCAATTTCCATCCCAGATAGGAAGCTTAATACGCAAGGTTGGTGCCTTGCTCTTGTCAGACTCGCCGGTCTCCTTGTTCTTGGGATACTTCAGCATAGGTGTCCATAGAGCGGAAATAACTTCCTCGGACTTATGCACCTTACCAAACCATTCCTTGGAGTATGTCAGTGCATCGGCCTTAATCTTCTCCTCAAGGGCATCCAGATTGCTGAGGAACGCCGATGCATCTGCATTGGGGTACTCCGCACTAGGAAACTGAATAGCCATCTCAAACTTGCCGTTGCTCACACCATTTTCATCTTTGTAATCGGATGCCCCCCAGGTAAGCATGAGAGGAGTGGAAAGTCGAAGACCAGCGTTGGTCTTTTTGTTTAGAATATTAACGCTTTTACCATTGGAAGCATTTACCTTAGGTGCGGTGAACTTAATGTTCTCTGCGTTGAACTGCGTGCCTTGAACGATCGTGTCTGCCATCTTGTATAATTATCATTACCTTCATGTCTTTATATTCATTTCATTTTTTTTTATTGTGAGCGTATTAGAGAACAAAATGAATATAACTATATACAATATTCATTTATAGATACCATATGTTGAACGCGTTCTTTAAGTTCGAAAACAGATAATATCAATTAACGAAAAATGAAGCCCCTCGAAAAATGACAAAAAAACGCCCCAAAAGTTTTTTTGGGAATCGAAAAGTGGACATTTATAATGTCCATTTTCTGTACCTGTAAACATTTTTATAAAAAAATAAATTAAGTTTTCATGAGACCATAATGAATTTTTATCGTCTGGTGCTGAAAAATAAAACGCATATTTTGTGACGATAATTTTTTGAGTATTTTCGTTCAATATTTGCAACTTTTTTCTGTTTCCATTTTAGGAAACAAATGGAAACATTTGGAAACAACAAAAGTTGCAATTCGTATCACTGCCAAACATGTGACTATAAAACGTGTCGTAAAAGTAGCTTTAATAAACATTTAGCAACTGATAAACACAAAACATGCAACTTTGGAAACATTGGAAACACAATTGAGACTGAAAAGTTGCAAAAAGTTGCAAAAAGTTGCAAACAGACTGAATTTACGTGTAATGTGTGTAGCAAAATGTTTAAATCTAGGGGTGGGTTCTGGAAGCACATGAAAACATGTCAAAACAATACACAAACTATCCAATATACACCTCCTAATTCGTCAGACAACGAGATTGTTAAAACGTTGATAAAGCAAAACGAAGAGTTCAAAGAGCTGATTGTCACACAGAATAAGCAGATTATTGAGCTCGCGAAAACCGCAGGCAATAACACTATTACGCACACAAATAGTCATAACAAGACGTTTAATCTACAAGTGTTTTTGAACGAGACATGCAAAGATGCGATGAACATTACGGACTTTGTCAAATCGCTCCAGTTGAACCTGCAAGATTTGGAAAAAGTAGGAGAATTAGGTTATGCAGAAGGCATTTCTCGGATCATGGTATCCCGTTTAAACGATTTGGAAGTAACCAAACGCCCAATTCACTGCTCAGATGCAAAGAGAGAAATTATCCACATCAAAGACAAGGATGTGTGGGAAAAAGACAACGCCAATCAAGATAAGTTGAGAAACGCTATCAAACAAGTGTCTAATAAGAACGTGATGCTACTCGATGATTGGCGTAAAGAAAACCCAGGCTGTACAAACTATGACGATCGACGCAATGATATGTATTTAAAGATGCAAGTAGAGTCAATGGGGCCCGCAGACGAGGTGAACGAAAAACGTGATTTTGGAAAAATTATTAGAACAATAGCAAAACATACAATAATTGACAAGGAAATATATAACATGCACCAGTAAGCATTTTGTGATCTATGTGATGGAAACAAACATGACCTAAAATAGATATTCACGAATTTCAAGATAAAGATTTTTTATGCATGTAGTATAACATATATGCATAAAGATCTAGAGCAGTATATGAAACATATTTCTACGAAAATATCCTTACCAAATAAGGATACAAATCTAAAACCAAAGAAAATAAATTCAGATAATCTAATCATGCCATCGGTAAAAAATATTGATTTGTTGTTCATTCACAACTACAATCTAGCTCAGCTCAAGATGATCACTCGTCACTATAAACTTAAGCAAACCGGCAACAAGAACGAGGTGTTTGCACGAATTTTTCACTACTTGTTTCTCTCGCAGAGAATTACCCCTGTTCAGTCGTTATTTCGAGGTCATTTGCAACGCACGTTTCAGAAAACTCGTGGACCGGCGTTGTTCAAACGTTCAATGTGCGTGAACCAGAGCGATTTTCTGTCGATGGAACCAATTGCCGATATCCCTCCTCATCAGTTCTACAGCTTCAGTGATGAGGATGGGTTTGTCTACGGATTTGAGGTTGTTTCTCTCTATAATCTATTATTTGGAGATGCAACCTTGTCAAATCGTCTGCGTAGACTACCTCCAAACAATCCTTACAATAGGAGACCCATCTCGAACGAGGTTGTTTTCAACCTTAGAAAGCTACTCCGTCTAAGTAAAATTCTGAAAAGCCCCATTGTCACGGAAATAGAGAGCGAAGAGAATGACCTGCCTGAGAAGACACTGGAAATGAGAGCAAACGATCTTTTTCAAACCATTGATCAGATGGGACACTATACGAGCGCTGATTGGTTTCTCTCTTTGAATTTGTATCAGCTAAGAAGGTTTGTGCGTGAGTTAACGGAAATTTGGAATTATCGTGCAGGTATCACACGTGAAACAAAAAGAGAAATATGCCCACCGCACGGAGATCCGTTTCGAAACATTCGATATGTAACATTGTTTGTTGCGGACGCAGAGGAAGATTTTCTGGACAGACAAAAAATGGTGATGGAGTCGTTGGAAAAAATAATTAACAGCGGGATCAATGAAGATAGCAAATCTTTAGGAGCATATTACGTGTTGGGTTCGTTGACATTAGTCAATCGAAATGCTGCGTTAAGTATGCCATGGCTGTACGATTCCTTTAAATATAACTAACTATTTAGGACCATGTATGGTTTAACACAATAATATAATATATTGAATTAAACCACTTAAAAGGTAATTGCGAGTATAAACTATAACATGGTAAGAGCCAAGACGACTAAGACCGAGACCGAGACCCCCGCCAAGACCCCCGCCAAGACCCCTGTCAAGAAGGCAGTTGTGAAGGCCGAGAAGCCTGCTACCAAGAAGGCTGAGACTGAGACCGCTACCGCTACCGCTGCCCCTGAGGCGGTTGCTGTCCCCGAGGTCGATGATACCCTCACCACCCAGTCTGCTGACTTTCTCGTGAAGCTCCAGCAGGTAAGTGCCCTTCTCACTTCCCTCAAGACCGAGTTCCGCGGTCTTGAGAAGAAGTGGACCCGCACGCTCACCACTGCCCAGAAGGCTAGCTCCAAGCGTAAGCGCAAGGCTGGAACCCGCTCTCCTAGTGGCTTTGTCAAGCCCACCCGCATTAGCGACGAGCTTGCAACCTTCCTCTCTAAGCCTTCTGGTACCGAGATGGCTCGCACTGATGTGACCCGTGATATTAACAAGTATATCCGCGAGCACGGACTTCAGGACAAGGATAATGGTCGTCAGATTAACCCTGACCCCAAGTTGTCTAGCCTCCTTAAGGTTGGCAAGGATGAGGTTCTCACCTACTTCAACCTTCAGCGTTACATGAGCCCCCATTTCGCCAAGGCCGGTGCCGCTGTTGCCACCAATGCTTAAGAAGTGAACGCCATAGCGTTGTTTGTACCCATTTATTAAATTTCTATGTAAGATAACTAATCATTTTAGTATCATTGTATGACACTAAAATGAAATACTTTACCAGTTGCAGACAGCATTAAAAAAAATGTGTTTGCAAAAAGATCCAATACATATATGGAAGATTGTCAGTATGTGCCACTCAAAAATATCCTATATTCTCATGAAACAACATCCATTGTTTATGGTGTTTTTCCAAATACTGGGCGCCAAGAACATAAATTTACCTCTACTTTAGATCCTATTCCCGAAGAAATCACAGGCTGTTCGGTGTTGTGGGATTGGGTATGCTATTTGTTCTGCATAAAAAATGACATAGTCGCATAGGATTAGTAATAAAAAATGATTGTAATACCATAGAAAGAGAATATAGTATAATAATATGAATTAGTCAAGGCGCATAATGACAATATCGATGGAATGTTCAAATACAGACCAGAGATACATGTCACTCGCAACAGACCAAGCGCGTATGTCATGTCTTAATTTCCGCCTGGGTTGTGTTGCAGTTGTTTCGGGAAAGATTGTAGCACGAGGATGTAACAATTACAGGACGTTTTCGAAAGATGGTATGATTGGTCAAACGTGTTCGTGTCATGCAGAAATTGATGTCTTGCGAAAGTGTTTGAAGCAAAATATCAAAAAGAAGATTAATTTGTACATTGTGCGATTATCTGGCGCGGACACGCTGGTGTGTTCGGCACCATGTATAGATTGCTTTATGCGAATGAAAGAGTTCAATATAAAAAGTCTTATTTATATTGGACACGATGGATCAGTTGTAAAAAGAGGGTTTGACGATTTCAACACGTCACATGTGTCAAGTGGAAAAAAGGCAATTATTTCAAAACGCGTAAAATGTATGACATAGTTTTTCGGAATTATGCCAAAACAGGTGAATTAAAGAGGCGGTTCATGTTGATGACTTCAGGTTTGTTTTCTTCGTGTGTGAATAATTTCAATATAGGTTCGTCGTTGCGAAACCGAATAGTGTATTTTTGTTGAATTCCGTTTCTACCGACCCGTCCAATAGCCTGAATGATTTTTTCTTGGGATAATTCCATGTCCTTGCTTATATATCCATGACAAAACTGGTAGTTGGTTCCGTATATATAGTCACTCGATGCTATAATTAAATACAAGCGCTGTTGATCTGCCAGCTGTTTCATGATTTCGGTGTATTCGATGCTTTTGTGGTTAGTAAATACGCCTATCCCAAGCATAAGAAGAACCTTCCAGCTATTGGATACTTCACTGAGGGTCATGATATCCACGATGGTGCTTTCTTCGATAGAGGATGTGAATGCATTGGTTGTTTCCTTGTCACTTGCCCACTTGTTAATATGTGCCGATTTATTGGGAACAAACGTCTCGTTGAGACGCGTTGATTTGATCATTTTCCTGCACACGTCCAGGTTTTCTTTCAGACGAGCAGCCAAGGAGTTGTTCGACAATGCGCGGTCGATCTTCTCTGTATTGGACTTGCTTGTTTTTTTCTTGTCGCCGGATGTTTTGCTGTCATTGCTTTCCTTGGGGAGCGCATCTTCCAACTCCCTCTCCAGTTTGTCTATCTTGTCATTGAGTTTATTATTGTAGTCAATTGATTTGAGTAGATCGTTCATGATAACTTCAGGTATATTTGCCTGCTGAATGCAAAACTTGGCGATTTTCTCAGGCTCGTCGCTTAGATAGATAGTAGGACCATCAGTAAGGGTATGCGAATCCTTCGTAGAAATGTATGTTCCTAGAACAGGTGCTGGTTTCGTTGGCTCCGTAGCGCTTACCATCCGTGTGATGGGTTTGTTCGCGTTGGATGGAATGGTCATTGAATTTGTAAACACACTCGCTTGATTATTTCGAGAACAAGTAGGATCAAAGCTTTTCACTTTTCTCAACTCAGTGTTCTGAGATGCATCCTGGATTAGTGCGTTTTGACGCGTGGAATAGCATTGCAGATAAAATTCCGTCCATTTATCAACAGGGATAAATTTCAACATAACAAGATAATATTTCTTTATTTCAACCATGGTAATGTCGTCAAGTGACCCAAAGTATCTTTCAATTGGTCGCTTGGTGGCTCCCTGCTGATTAGCAACAACGATAGCGTTGGAAATGTCTCCAAGATCGAAATAACGCATGAGAACAGGATTATTTTCGCAATGTTCCACAAATTTCTTCATATTTTCGTATTCAGAACTCACGTTATGTGGAGATACGACAAATCCGTATCTATTTACAATGGGAACCGACTTACGACAATCGTTACTTACAATGTCAATAACCGATGTATCGGGGTCTAGGAATTTCGATGTAAAATCTGCAATGGTGTCGCGTAGCTCGTGTCTCTTTGGTAATGTGGCAGAAGATAATACCATGTTTGGGATCAAATTGTTAGACCAATTCTTCTGAATAATCTCATGACAATGATGAGTTTCATAGTCTAGTGTAATTGTAGGCTCGTCCCAGTAAGTGACCATGTCGTTCACGTCGTTAAACGCCATCATATAATACATGGCGGGCAAATATGACTTGACGTCACAAATGATGAGTTCTACTTTATCACCAACAGAGTTATCCACCTTACGGATACCACCACTTCGCCAGTCTTTAGTGTAATCTTTTGCTGCAAAGTAGTGGAGACGGATATCATCTGGGGTTTCACATCCGAATGCGAACGCCACCTTTTTATGCACGTTGAGAGCTGCCTTTGCCAGTGCCAATCCCACATGTCTGGCGGCACACACAAATATTACCTTGTGTCCGCCGAGAATACCTATAGGTGTCAGCGTTTTGCCTGTTCCGGTGGGAGCAGTGTACATAATAAGTTTAGGATGGGGCGTCTTGACTTGTTGGAATATTTTCTTTTGATGCTCAAATAGACACATGTCTGCGTATTGTAGTGTGATTTTGTTCTGTTCAATGTATTTAGCAGAGTGTTGGATTACATGCATAAGTTTCAGTTCGGGCTGAATGTGTTCGACGAGTGCTTTAACGATGCTAGCTACGTGGACATTTGCTTTGAGACCGATATCGAGAAGTTTTGTTAGTGTTACATAGGGGAATTCCCATCCGTGTTCGGGAAGAGTAGTATCATATTCAGTTTTATTTATTTTTGTATATTTTTTTCCACCATACTTTAGCTTCACTAATTCGGTAATGAGGGAAAACATTGTGTTCTCTAGCAAGTCTTCTTTCGCCATACTTTCGCATGTATATCGATTGAGGCGAATCGTAAGCGCCTTCTTGAATGTATATTTACTACCCCAAGCCCCAGAGTATTTATCAATAGATGATATTGTAGGTAGGTCATACTTGTCTTTGATTGATAACCAAACAGGTAAGAGGTAACGACTAAACACATAATCCTCTAGTTCTTGGGACGATTTCATTTTCAGAAAGCCAAGAATATTCAAGCGTTTGTTGTATTTTATCTCCACGTTGTCGTATCCGTTAACAATCAATTCCAACACTTCCACTTCCTCTTTGGGAAGTGGCATTTCAATGGAGTCCCACTCCGATTTGGTAAGTTTTCTTTGTTGAAGATCCATCTTGGTTCTATAGTAATAGGTAATATATATTAGTTTTCAGCAGATACTTCATTTTTTTCGTAAATTATTATGTGAGGATATTATATATGTCCAAAAAATCAA
>ERZ807291.1773-NODE-1773-length-34141-cov-7.906325_pt1 | contig 34141 bp, 33 predicted proteins | sample MGYA00521257_ERZ807291 | MGnify/ENA primary metagenome ERZ807291 (study PRJEB31413, sample SAMN03169783) | marine metagenome | biome: Marine; feature: Water; material: Subsurface seawater | place: North Sea | collected 2011-04-28 | depth 1 m m ...
TAGTTTATTTGTTTGGACGTGTTCAGCCTAGATATTTTATATACACAGACTTTATCTTGTTAATGTTTATTTACATAATATTTACCATATTGTTTGATAAAAAAGTAAAAGATTTATCTTAATCAATTCGTCATCTTAATTTATTAAAAAACATTCAATTAATTTGGATATAGATTTATGATTAATTTGCTGTTACAGAATAACTGTGAATTCAAAACTAAGCCTAATCATACCAGTTTTCAATGAGTCAGAAGAAATAGAAAATTTTTTTAGTAATCTTAAAAAAGTTTGTAATTTTGACCTTGTAAATGAAATAATATTTATTGACGATTGTTCTACTGATAATTCACTTAAGTCACTTGAAAAAAAGATTACTGAATTCAACACATTGTCACTTGATGTTAATTTTTTTTTGATAAGGAATTTAAAAAATAGAGGATATGGTTTTTCAATAAAAAAAGGAGTTGAAAGTTCTAGCAACGACACAATAGCAATTATTGATTTAGATAGAACTTATAAAATTGAGGATCTTAATATTATGGCAAATATGTTTATTAATGATTATAAACTAAAATATGATTTAATTACTGGTGAAAGAAATATTAATTCAAAAAATACCTCAAGATTAAAAATAGTAGGAAAAACTATAATTAATACAATAGCAAATTTTTGTTTTAATGAAAAGATAGCTGACTACAACTCAGGATTAAGAGTTTTTAGTAAAAGTAAGTTTATAAAACACAGTCACATGATGTCTGACAGGTTTTCTTTAACTACTTCAATGACTATTACTTTTTTAAATGAAAATTATGAAATAAAATTTCTCAAAATAAAATATGAAGAAAGAACAGGACAATCTAAACTTAAATTTACAGACTTCTTTAAATTTTTATACACAATATTTTCACTATTATTTTATTACAAACCTTACAAAGTTATAATACCTTTAATCATACCATTATTCTGTGCGTTTGTTTTTTTTTTGACACAAGACATTTTTTCAAAAAACTTAACAGACAAAACTGTTTTGTTGTTCAATTTTAATTTTTTACTAATAATATTGCTTTTTATAATTGATAGAATTAATAAAATTAAATAATCATTAAATGGTTCTAATAAGGTGACTAATATTAAAGATAAAATTGCTATAATTGGTTTTGGAGCATCTGGTTTTGGCACATATTTAGGCCTTAAGGAAAAAGGATTTAAGAAAATTTATATTTATGATCCAGAGCCTTTAAAAAAAAAAAATGAAATTGATGAATGGAATAGTGAAAATTTAAAAGAAAACTATAAGCTATTAAAAAATAAATTAGGGTACAGCACAGCAAATTCAAAAACATATTTTGGCAATAATTTAAATTCTATAAATTTAAAAAATATAAAAATTTATGACAATCAGATTGGTGGTGGATTATTGAATTTTTGGGGAGGAGTGCTGCAGGAGTTTGACCGTAAAACTCTTAACTCATGTTTAAAAATTGATGATTTAGATGATTATTATTTTAAAATTTCTAACAAAATCCCTATTTCACAAATAATTCATAAAAATTCTCAAAAAAATATTTATTCAAATCAAGAAAAGATAAGATGTCACAACTATATTGAGGAAATTGAAGAAAGTATAATTGGAAATTCACTAGACATAATCAAAAAAGATACAATTTTAGCTATCTCACAGAATAAAAAAAAAGAAAACTGCCATTGTTTTATAGGATGCTTAAAACACACAATTTTTAAAACAAACAATTTAGAATTTGATGAAGATATCACTTTTATAAATGAAAAAGTAATCAAAATAGACTTTGATAAAAATACTATAATCTCAAATTATAGCTCACAAACTTTTGATAAAATTTATTTAAATGCAGGTCCTTATTATGATCAAAAAATTTTATTAGAAAGTTTAGAAAACAGTCAAAATTCAATACGAGTAAAAGATAGTGCATCATTTACATTTCCAATTTATTTTAAGGGAGACTTAACTAAAAACAAAGTTGATTTTGCTCTAACAAATTATATGTTTAGTATTAAAGATAATGATAAAATTTTAGGTCATGCTCAAGTATACCCACCCGTAGATCATATAAATAAGTCAATTTTCCCAGAATTTTTATGGAGTAAATTTAATCTTATAAAGAATCTTTCAATAAACAGATTACTTTGGGTTAGATGTTATTTAAATGATGAATATTCACAAATTAAAGAATTTGATGAAAATCAGCAGATTAATTTATTAAAAAATGATAAAATTAAAATTGTACAAAAAAAATTTTTTGAAATCTTTAAAAAAAATATTCAAAATAAAAAATTTATACCTATACAATTTTTTATAAACTCTAAAACAAGTTCACATTATACGGGTGATAGCTATCATATTAAAAAAAATATTATAAAACAGAATGAAAACCATTACAGAAAAAAAATTTTTTTTAATGATAGTTTGTTATGGGAAAACTTACCATCTGAATCACCCACTTTTACAATTATGGCTAATGCATTTAGAAATACTGATTTATATTTATAATGATTTATCCAAGACAGAAAATTTATGGATATAGTTTTTTAAGACAATTAAAAAATTATTTTTTAAAAAAAAAATATAATTCAGTAGATTATATAAAAAACTATTTTAAATTAAATGAAAAATACAATGTAAATTTTGTTTTTAAAGCAAGAATTGGCCTATTTCACATTTTAAATTTTTTAATTAAAAGTGATAAAAAAAAAAATAAAATAATTTTATCTTCCTTCACTGTTTTTGATATAATCAATATGATTTTACTTTCTGGATTTGAGCCAGTTTTTGTTGAACATTATAAAGACAGTTCTCAGATTGATATTAGAAAATTACAAGAGAAATTAAATGAATTTAATGATGAAATAGGTGCAGTGTTATTAACTCACTATAATGTTAATAATTCTGAGCTATCTGAAATATCAAATATCTGTAAAAAAAAAAAAGTCATCCTTATTGAAGATTGTGCAATATCTATAGGTAGTAAATTTGAAAATGATTACGTTGGGAAATTTGGAGATTATTCAATATTCAGTTTTGGATTTTATAAATTTATCAATGTTTTATCAGGGGGAATGGTTTTTTCTAAAAATAAAGATTTTTACAATTATTTAATTGAAAAAGAAAAAAATTGGAAAGAGATAAAAATATATAACCTTTATAAATTAATAATAAAATCTTTTTTTATTCGATTACTTAGTTCTAAAATTATTTTTAATTTAATTTTTCCTGTTATCAAATTTGCTTATAAGAATGATGTAAAGTTTATTACAAAATTATTAATTAATGATCCCAAACCCCACAGAAAAGATGGCTTTCCAAAAGAATATAAATTTAGACTATCTCAACTACAAATAAATGATATTATTTTTCAATTCAATAATCTTGAATATCAAAGAAAATCAAGGGAGCAAAATTATAAGACTTACTCAGAGAATATTAAAAATAAAAAAATTATTTTTTTTCATAATAAACAAAATCTATTAAATGAAAATGCTTGCTTAAATTTTCCAATTATAGTCCAAGATAAAAACAAATTTCTAAACTATATGTTGGAAAATGAGATTGATATAAATCCTCAATTTTATAGATCAGTTAATGAATTATCTTTTTTAAGCAAATATTCACATGAAACTAGACTTATTCAAGATTCAGTCTCAAATTTAGTTACACTTCCAACCTATTCTGGAATTAACGAAAGTTATATTCTTAAAATAATTGAAATAATAAACAGATATGAATAAAATTTTTATAAAAAAACAAGGATGAATTTACTCAAGAATTTTAAGGATTGGTTTAACCTTTCAATAATATCATTTATTTTATCTTTATTTTTATTAAATATTTTTACCCAATTCTTTTCTTTAGACTTATCATTAAAGCTGGTTTTAATTTTATTATTTTTATTTAATTTTATTAGATTGAAAAATATTTACTTAGTTAAAAATACTTATAAATTTTTTTTATTTTTTTTTTTATTAATAATGATTTCTAGAGTATTTGAATACCATATTTTTAATTATATCTACTTAATCTTTTTTGAAAAAAATATTTCATGGTTAATAACAATTTCTATAAGTTTTATATTTAAATTTATATATCTAGAAATTTTAAAATATTTTAACATTTAAAAGCACATTATTAACAATAATTTAATTAAAACTTTAAAAACCAGATTTGTTTAAATTAATATTAAATATTTACTATTTCATTTAATTGTTATATTTTTTTATAAATTATTAATGCATAAATCAATAATAGACCAAATTAAAAAGTATGATGCTCAGGCACTTGAGCATAGTCAGCATTATAATGATAAATATACGCAGATGTATAGAGATGAGTTTATAAGAGCTCCATTATTTAAAGAAAATTTACAAGGAATGTATATTTTAGATGCAATGTGTGCATCTGGAATTGAAACAGGCTTTCTTATTAAGAAAGGAGCTAAAGTTGTTGGTCTAGATATATCACAAAAAAATGTTGATGAATATAATAGGATATGGGGCAAGCCATGTTTTGTAAATAGTATTCATAAAACAAATTTTTCAAACAACACCTTTGATGCTATTTATATATGTGGCGGTCTACATCATGTTCTACCATTATTAAATGAAACAATTTTAGAAATTCATCGTATTTTAAAACCAAATGGTCTTTTTTATTTTATGGAACCTAATAAAGATACGTGGGTTAATAAACTACGTAAATTTTGGTACAAAAGAGATAGTAGATTTGCAGATGATGAAGAAGCGATTAGCTATGAAAATACTTTAAAACCTTTTCTGTCTAAAGGATTTAAAGAAAAATCAATAAATTTTGGAGGTAATATTGCCTATATTGTTATAGGTCAATCGTTAGCCTTACGTATTCCTCAGCGGTATAAGAAATATCTTGCGCCAATATCTTTCTTTTTAGAAAGAATTTTTTCTAAATTACCTTTTATCCCAAAGCTTTTTTTTTCAGCTGTTTGGAAAAAAAATGTATAACAAGAAGTATATTTTAAACAGACTTATTTATATATTTTTTAAATTAATTATTATAATTAAATATAAATACTTTAAATTATAGATATAAAATGAATTTATTAAAAAGAGTCTTCTGTTTAATTGGAAACTATTTGCCCCCAAGGCTAAATTGTTTTTTTTATAAACTTTCAGGGGCTAATTTTAATATATCAAGTGTTTGGATAGGAAATAAATGTTATTTTGATACTAAATTTCCAGAAAATATAACAATTAAAGACAATGTTTGTCTAAGTTTTGGAGTGACTATAATTTGTCATTTTGATCCAACTGGAGGTGTAAAAAAACATCCTATAAAGAAATATAAAAATAAAGTCATAATAGAAGAGGGGGTTTTTATAGGCCCTAATTCAATTATAATGCCTGGTGTTACAGTTAGAAAAAATACATTTATTAGAGCAGGCTCTGTAATTACAAAATCAACTAATCCAAATACAATTGTTTATGGGAATCCTCAAAAAGAAGGAATATACCTGAATGATAAATCAATTTCAAAAATAAATGATTTAAATAAAAAATATTTTTTCTGATAAAAGTCTTGTGTTTAAGAAAAATATTATTAATTTTAAATAAACGAATTGATCAATTTTTCATAACGTTTAAGGATATTTTCAATTTTATTTTCCTTAACTGAATCTTTAAAAACTTTATCATTACATTTATCTAAAAGTAAAATTGATAATTTTTTTTTTAGATCGTCAACATCCTGATATTTTACTAAATACCCATTCAATCCATCTTGAATAATTTCACTTGTTCCACCAGGACAATTAAATGCAATAACAGGAGTATTCATTGCAAGAGATTCTAACAAAACATTTGGATATCCTTCATAAAGAGAAGTAAGAACGGTAACTTTTGCATGAGAATAATAAGGAATAATATTTTTTTGAAAGCCCTCAAAATCAACTTTATTTTCTACGTTACAATCAATAGCTTTTTGTTTTAAGTTTTGTTCTAAACTTCCTTGTCCAACAATTTTCAATCGTAACTTTGGAAATTGATTGGCTATACCTGCAAAACCTTCTATGGCATAATGAAATGCTTTTACTTTTTCTAAACGCCCTACACACAGTATATAATTTTCTTTTTTAATTTTAGTTAAATCATATTTATTCATATAATCTTCTATATGGGCAGATAGCGGATTATAAATCACGCTTGAATTATGATATAGCTGTGGAAATAGGGAAATCAAATCTTTTCTCATACTGTAACATTGATTAACTACATGGTCCATCTTTTGGTAAAGAAATTTTACTAGCAGTCTTACAACATACTTTTTCCAGAAGTTTTCTTTTTCAAGCTGTTTTATTTTAATAGATAAAACACTTATATTTCTTGAAATAATCTTGATATTAAGTCTAAAAAGAAAACGCAAGATAACAAGTGTGACAGCTAATTCATGATTAAAAACTAAACATAATTTAATTTTATTTTGATATAAATATTTAAATAAAGGCACAAAAGAGTAACGAGTGTGATCTACATTTAATACAACTAAATTTATCTTGTGTGAGACACGATCAAGGTAAACTTCATTATTTAAATTTAATACCACTAGGTCTACTTGCCAATCATTGTTAGCTAAACTATTAGCTATATTTATACAATTACCTTCAGCACCGCCTCCAGACAATGAGCTAATAATTAAAGTTACTTTTTTAGTTGAATACATCGTATTTAATCCAATAAATTAATTTTCAAATAAATCAAAAAAATCTATCAGTGTGAAGGCATAAGATATTTAATCTCTGACCTTTTATTTACATCTTCTAATAACTCAAACATATCATTTTTTTTCATTTTATCAATTATTTGCGTCTATCCATGCTTGAAACATTAAAACATTCCATAAAGCATGTTCCCAATTTTTTTTATTAGAAAGATGCTCTGACCACTTATCTCTAATTAATTTTGGATTAAAGTAACCTTCTTGCATCAATCTTTTCTCATTTAATAAATTTTCAGCCCAATCTCTAAGTGGCCCACGCAGCCAAGAACCAAGAGGTACTCCAAAACCCATCTTGGGTCTTTCTGTTAAATTTTTTGGAACATATTGATTTAAAATTTGTTTCAAAATCCATTTTCCATCACCCTTTTTTAGTTTAAGAGAATGAGGTATTGTCCAAACATATTCAATGAGTTTATGATCAAGAAAAGGAACTCTTGTTTCAAGTGATGATGCCATAGTAGCTCTATCAAGTTTAACAAGAATATCATTTGGTAAATAAGTTATGAAGTCAAGAACCATCATTTCCTGTTGGCTATTAAGACCTTTAAGTTCTGGTTTAAGATTGGTTAATAATGTACTTGGCTCTTTACTATTTATTACAGTCTTAGTTGGATCTTGCCATTGTGAACAAAGTATATAATACAGATTAGATAAAGTTTCGGCCTCTAGCGCATTTGCACCTTTATGCATCTTATATCCAATCCAGTTATTTGGGGATATTGACTTAATTCCATACGCTAAAATTTTTCTTAATGATAATGGAATTAAGTTTAATTTTTTTGAGCGATTGTTGGTTGAGATATATCGATCATATCCACAAAATAATTCATCTGCTCCATCTCCTGAAAGAGCAACTTTGACGTGTGGCTTTGCAAGTTGTGAGAGCAGAAAAGTAGGAATTTGTGAAGAGTCAGAAAATGGTTCATCATAAATAGTGGGCAATTTTGGTATCACATCCATAGCTGCTTTTGATGAAACATAAAGTTCTGTATGGTTGGTACCAAGATGTTTTGCTATTTTTTTTGCATATTTCGCCTCATTAAAATCATTTTCACTAAAGCCTATTGTAAAAGTTCTAATAGGATGATTGGATTGTGACTGCATCAACGCTACAATAGTTGATGAGTCAATTCCTCCAGAAAGAAAGGCTCCAATCGGTGCATCAGATATCATTTGTTTTTTTACAGAATTTTTTATATATTTTTCAAGATCCTTTTGAATGTCTGCTTCACTTAGTGTTAGCTGATTACTATTTCCATAAATTGCACTTTTTGTTAAAGACCAATAAGGTTTAGGAGTTGGTAGCAAGTTCCTTTTTAAATCATCTTCTTTTAATTGCAAATAATGCCCAGGTAATAATTTATAAATATCTTTATAAATTGAGTAAGGATCTGGGATAGAATTGTGACGTAATTGGAGGGCAATTGCATCACGATAAATCTCTCCATTAAACTCAGGATGAGCTTTTAAAGCCTTGAGTTCAGATCCAAAAATAAAGACTTTATTGTCTCCTTTACCTTGCCATCCAAAATAAAGTGGTTTTTCACCAATACGATCTCTTGCTAAAATTAAGTTACGGGTTTTCTTATCCCAAATACCAAAAGCAAACATACCATCAATTTTATTTAACGTTTTTACAATACCCCAAAATTCTAATGCTTCTAACAAAGTCTCTGTATCAGTGTTGCTTTTCCATTTGATATTAGAATTAATTTTTTTAAGATCTTTCCTGATTTCTAAGTGATTATAAATCTCACCATTATATGTTATAATAAATCTCCCAGAATTTGATACCATCGGTTGATTTCCCTTAGTAGACAAATCTATTATAGATAATCTTTGATGACCAAAGACAATACCTGAATTTTTATCTTGCCAGAAATTATTACTGTCAGGACCACGATGAAAGATAGCTGAATTCATCTTTAATATTGCATTATTAAAAGTAGATGAAGTTTTTGAGAAAAAACCTGAAATTCCACACATATTTATTTTTTTTTAGACCAAATAGTTTTTAATTTAATTAAAATAATTTTCAATAATGATCGAAGTTTCAAATGAATCACACCATTTCTTATTACAAACATAAAATCTTTATTTGCTTCTTCGAGATTATTGTTTAAACAATTATAATTACCTGAAATATATCTTAATTTAACCTCTAAATTTATTTTTTGCTGATTATTAAATAAATGCATAAAGTTTTTGACAACTAGTCTTTGTGAGATAGACATATTTTTATTTGAAGTGTTAGCATCATGAAAAAGATAGTAACTTAATCTTTTATTTATAAATAAAAATTGATCAGTTATTTGAGCAATTCTCAACCAAGTATCAAAATCATCTGAGCCAACTAAAATTTTATTTTCGTTAAGTCCTCCAATTTTAATGAGTATATTTTTTCGAACAATAACTGATGAATTACTGATTTCAGTTCCTTTTGTAATAGCACCTATTAATAAATCATTTAATATTGGTTTTTTAAATTGACGACCTCTAATAATTTTTTTTTTAAAAAAAGGTTTTGATTTACTAACAAATTCATGCGCATGATATATAAAATCAACATTTTTACTAATTTTACTTAAACAAATTTCAAGTTTATCTTTAGTCCACCAATCATCTGAGTCTAAAAATGCGATCCATTCTCCTTTTGCTGCTTTAATTCCTAGATTCCTTGACTTAGCGATCACACCATTATTAGAAATTTTAAAATATTTAATTCTTGGATCATTAAAACTATTTATTATCTTGTAAGTCTCATCTTTTGACTCATTATCAATTATAATGGCCTCCCAATTTCTATAAGTTTGATCAATAACATATTTTAATGCTTTACCAATAAATTTAGCATGATTATACGTTGGTATTATAATGGATATAAGTGGTGAAGTTTCAGTATTCAATTTTAAGTTCTTTTGATGATATATAAATTTTTATATATAAGTTTCGATATTTCACAATTTTATTTTAAAGAAATTGTTAATAGTTTGTGAAATTTTTTTTTGATCTTTAAATTTCATATTGGTATGAAGGGGTATGGTAACAATCTCATTTGCAACCTTGTTTGTTTCTAATAAATGATTATTTTTTATTTTTTTAAATAATTGAAATTTATTTCCTGGTTGCCAATGTATACCTGTATCAATTCCTTTTTTATTTAAATATTTCATAAATTCTTCCCTTAAATCATTTTTAATTCGCAAATAATAAATAAATGGAACTATCCTATTATTTAAAATTGGTTTTTCTATTAAAGAATTATCAATAATATTTTTATTAAAATATTTTACAGTGCTTATTCTTGTTTTTTTTATCTTAATAAAGTCATCAATCTGCGAAACTCCGATTGCAGCATGTAAATTGGCTAAATGATATCTATATCCATGAACGCTAACATCATAAGTCCAGGCTCTCTTATTTTTATACATCACACTTTGGGATTGACCCATTCCCATTAACCTTATTTTGTGTGCTAAATCTCTCTCTTTCTTGGTATTAACGATGATAGCTCCACCATCGATTGCCGTGATGGTTTTGACAGGATCAAAACTAAACATTGTAATATCAGAAAAAGAACCAATTTTCTTTTTTTTATAAACTGAACCAAAAGAATGAGCAGCATCATGTAAAACTCTTAGTTTATATTTTTTAGCTATAAATTTAATTTTATCATGATTTGCTAATTTCATCCCATAATCACAAACAATTATTGCTTTAGTTTTTTTTGTAATTAATTTTTCTAACTTAAAAGGGTCAAGACATAATGATTTATCAATATCAGCAAAAACAATTTTACCTCCAACTGATAAAATTGATTGGAGATCAGCTATATTATTAAATGCAGGTGTAATCACCTCATCACCTTTACGAATATTCATTAATATTAATGCTGTGTGTATTGCTGAATACCCAGTGTTTACTGTGACAACATGCTTATCTTTTAACTTACAAATTTTTTTTATTTTTTTTTCAAACTCATCAACAGATTTTCCCATTCCTAACCATCCAATATTTAGAGATTGGACAGCTGCTTTTATTGTTTTTTTATCAATTAATGGCTTAAAGACAGGAATGTTCATAATCAATCTTTGAAATTTTTCTCAACATATTCAAGATCTCGAGGAGTGTCTATACACTGCCAAAACCCCTCATGCTTATAACCTACTAACTGATTATCTTGAGAAAGCCTATCTAAAGGAATCTGTTCTAACATTTCATTTTTGTTAGAAATATAATCAAAAAAATTTTTATTAAATATGAAAAAACCTCCATTAATCCATCCCTTTGAAATTTTTGGTTTTTCTTTGAAATACAAAATTTCAGAATTTTTATTTAATTCTAATTCTCCAAATCTTCCTGGAGGTCTTATAATTGTCATGGTTCCAATTTTTCCATGACTCTTATGAAAATCAAGAAGGTGAGAGATATTTACATCACTTAACCCATCTCCATATGTCAACATAAAAATTTCATCATTCAAAAACTGTTTAATTTTATAAAGTCTTAAAGCGGTTAAAGTTTCTAGTCCAGTATCAATAATTTGAAAAGATAATCCTTCAAACTTTTTATCATATTCAACTATTTTATTTGGACTAAATGTAACTTTTAGATTTGAATTATTTAAATCAAAATTTTTAAAGTAACTCTTAATCATCTCTCCTTTGTAACCTACCGGTACAATAAAATTCTTAAATCCAAAACGACTATAATGCTCAATAATTCTTGTAATAATTGGTTTGCCATTTACATTTATTAAAGGTTTTGGAATAGAGTTTGTGAGTCCTGAAAATCTACTTCCTTTACCACCTGCTAAAATAATAACTTTCATACACCTTTGATTAAACTATTTTGAAGACTTTTAAAGTTTTTATTTATACTTTCAGTTTTATCATGAATAATATTTGAAAAATTAACTACCAGGCTATCTTTTTTTTTACTTTTATTTTTAAATCCAAACCATATTTTTGGTGGAACATATAAAGTTCCTAATTTTTTTTCACTTAAATTAAAGACAAGTTTCTTATTTGATTTTACATCATAAAAAAAAAAATCTACACTTCCAAAAGGAACAGTCAAATTCATGTGCATTTTTTTGTGAAATTTCCAACCCTTAAAACTATTAATCTTTATCCAGGTAAAATATACTTCTCCAAATTGAGAATAATTACTATCATTTTTTTTTATAAATTTCATAATATTTCCCTTGGGATGAGAAATTATTTTTTTTTTTATAAACTTTATTTTTTTTAAATCACTCATTAAAAGTACGTTTAGTTAATTTTAAATAATAATCAATATCATCTTTTAATAAATCTTTAACATCATCATTATTTTTATAAAACTTATCATACCAACTCATGGTTAATTCAAGTGTTCTTTCAATACTTAAGATTTTTTTCCATTTTAAAATCTTTTTAGCTTTACTTGAATCTAGTCTTAAAAGAGCATCTTCCTTAAAAAAATTTTCTTTATAAATATGAAATTTAGCACTATCCCAAAATTTTTTAGATATTTGTAAAACTTTTTTAACAGTTGCTACTTCATTGAACCTGGGACCAAAATTGAAACTATCTCCATTAATATTCTTATTTTTATTTAAGTGATATGATAAAATTATGTACCCACTTAAAGGCTCCAAAACATGTTGCCATGGTCTGGTTGCATTTGGGTTTCTTATATAAACTTTTTTACCTGAAGACCATGCTTTCACACAGTCTGGTATTAATCTATCTGAAGACCAATCTCCACCACCAATTACATTGCCTGCTCTAGCAGATGCAATTTTAACATTCTTATTTTTTTTAAGTATTGTATCAAAAAAGGATTTAAAAACTATTTCAGCACTTGCTTTTGAGGCGCTATAAGGATCATGTCCACCTAATCTATCTTTCTCATTATAACCCCTAATTAGTTTCAAATTTTCATAGCATTTGTCACTTGTTATAATCACAGATGTTGTTTTTTTATTAAGTTTATTAATACAGCTTAGAACATTTGCTGTACCTATAATATTTGTTTTAAAAGTTTCTAGTGGATTACTAACAGATTTTTTAACAAGAGCCTGCGCAGCTAAATGATAAATAATATCTGGTTTAAACTTCAAAATACATTGTTCTAATTTTTTATAGTTCACAATATCTAATCGTTTATCAATTAGTTTTTTTTTATTTATATATTTAAAAAGACACAATTTATTATATGGATCCAGACCAATGCCTAATATTTTAACATTATATCTAGACAACCAATGAACTAACCAACTACCTTTAAATCCTGTATGACCAGTTATTAATATTTTTTTTTTATTATAAAATTTATTTAAATTCATTAATTATGTTTTATCACACTAGATAAGTTTTATTACTATATATTATAAATAAAAAATTTATGAAAAATTTCAAATTAAATTACTTCTTTATTCATAAAATCTATAATTTTTTTTTTAAAATTTTTATGAATAGAGATTGTTATAAATTTATTAGGACTTTTTATCAAGATTCCTGTAAAAACATTTGATATTACCCTATCAATATATTTAAATGGATTATCTAAATAAATTTTATTTATTTTATGATTATATAACTGTTTATATAATTTTTTAAATTTTTCTTTTGAACTAAAATCAAATTTTTTTTCTCCCGGAAGAATAATACCTGATAATAATATATAAATTAAATCATATCCAAAAAATATCTTAGATGATGATTGATAATGTTCCCAATCAAAAAGAGTAATTTTATTTTTATAAAAAAAGATATTATCCAAAGTGAGATCTCCATGAGCAACATTTTTTTTAGTATTAGGCCACTTAGCTAAATAAAATTTAACTATTTTTTCAAAATATTTTGAATTATTAGTGAATGACTCTCTATAATTAATAATATTACCATAAATTTTATTAATCTCTAATCTAAAATAATTTTTTTTTTTATATAATTTAAAATATATTTTTTTTTTAGAAACTAATTTATTAAAAAAATTAATACCCATAACTTCATTTTCAAGTAATCGATGACCATAATTAGTTAGACTTATTTTATAATACAACTTTCTACTATCATCATAATAAATTGAAACATCATTATTATGGCTATGTTCTCTTAAAAGAATTATCATTATTCCAGTACAAATAATATTTTAGGTTTCAATTTTAATATGGTAATAAAAATTTTTATTAAATGTCGAATATTTTTTTTTCTATTAAATAATGCGCTATTTCTATTATGATCTGAATAGAAACAATTTATTTTTTTTTTTTGGTTTAGTAGTAAAAATATTAATGCAGTTGGCAAATTTAAAATATTATCAACTTCAATAAATTGAAATTTTTTATAACTATTATTTAATGATAAGTATACTTCTCTCTTTTTAATTGTATGTTTATAATCATCTTTATAAGTCAAATTTAACCCTCTATCTTCAAAAACTTTTGTATAATTTGAATCCAAATTATTTAATTGTGCTTTTCTATAATTATAAATAGAAAAAAATTCTGCAAAAAAATTAATTAATTTTTCCTTGTAAAGATCTACATCATAATTTTTTTTATATTTCATTTTTATAAATTTCCCTCCATTTAAGATATGACCTATCATTGCAAAGAGTCTGTTTCTTGAGCTATAAGGATTATTATTGATTAACACCATATCACCTGAGGATATTATTTTTTTTATTTGAGCTTCATTTTTTATTGAATTTATTTTGTTTTTTAAAAAAACTTTATGAAAGTTATTTTTTTTAGATTGGGCCTCATACTGAAATTTTTTATTATAAAAACCATAAATTATATTACTTATGAGATAAAAGTTACTAGAATTCCAATAATTTAAATTGATATAAATAGGGATTTTAGAATTCAAAGATTTAAAAAATAAATTTTTTTTAAAAAAAATATTTTTGAGTATTTTATTTCTATTTTTTTTTAATTTAAAAAAATCTAATATATCTATAATTCTAAAATTTTTTCTATAATTTGTAATTAAATCAAGGTTTTGAAAACGCACATTGCTGTCAAGATAATTATATTTTAATTTAATTTCTTTAAATTGATCATAATTTAACTCACTATAGTTATTAAAAAAAATTCTATTCATATAACTTAAAATAAAATTAAAAAAACTATTTGATCTATATATAAATTTAATTCTATGAAAAAAAACCAAAAATATACTAATATTTTTTATTTTTTTTGGATATTTTTTTTTGAAATAAATTTTAAACAGCCTGCCATCAAAAAGGATTAAAAATTCACTTTTAGTTTGGTAAATGACTTGAAAGTAATTATTAAATTTTTTTATTAAATTGTATACTTTATTTTTATTATCTGAATAAAACTCTTCAAATGCATAAACTTTTAAACTATCTCTTTTAATATACAAAATTTCAATATCATTATTTTTAAATATAAATTTAAAATTGTTAAGTATTTTTTTATTTTTATGTGAAGAAAGCCATCTAAAAAATAAAAGGTCAATTTGTTGATTGTTAATTGTCATGAAAAATATAATAATTTATTTGCTTATAAGTTAAGATTAATAGATTAGTAAATTATTTGTGTTTAAGTCATTTTTCAATTAAATAAAACTAAATCTATCTATTTTATTTTTTTAGCAAAACAAAATATAGTGTACTTCGAGGAAGGTTCTCTAATTTGCTCTATTTTTAAAATTTTTAGATTAAGTTTTGAAAGCATTAGAATTAAAGAAGTTTTTGAAAAAACATGATGATGTTCTATAAAAAACTCTTCTCTGTCATAACTTAATTTATCATTTTTTGCATCTATGTCTGGAACCTCTATATAAATATAACCATTCAATTTCAAATTCTTCATATAATTTTTCAAAAATAATGCTGGATTATCTACATGCTCTATTACTTTATTCATTGTGATTAGATCAAATTTGATATTTTTTAAATCTGATTGTTTTCTATGTGTCTTTTGAAATTTTAAATAATATTTAAGAAAATTTATATTCACTTTATCTGTTTCTATTAGATATATATTTTTAAATTTTTTATTCTGCAATTTTTTTGGAAAGATCCCTAGTCCTGCACCTACATCAAGAGTTCTAAATGATTTATCAATTTTCTTAAAAAAAGTTTTTATACGCAAACATCTATAAAAATTATCTGAATTTAATGGTTTTAATTTATTAATTTTATTAAATCTTTTTTTTAAGCCTTTATAATTGCCATAGGTAGAACTTATGTATTCTCCAGAATAAAGTAAATTTAAATTATATTCATGATCACTTATGTGATGATCACAAATAGAACATTTATAATATTTCCTTAGATATTTTCCATCTAATTTAAAATTAACTTCTCCTTCTGGTTTTGAAGTATAATTTTTAGCTAATATGAATTTATGCTTACAATAGCTGTCTAATTTATATTTAAATTTTTTTAACTTAGCCATTTAACAATTTTGCATTTTTCATTTTTAAGATATTTATTAAATTCTTTCTTCTTATTTTTGAGAACTAAAATAATAAAACTATTGTTTGTAATCTTGCTCTTAATTACACATGTTTTTAGATCAAATTTTAATAATCTACTGTTAATTGATGGTGTAGCATAATAACCCCAATTTTTTTTAATAATATCATATTCTATTTTTCCATTGAAAAAGGTTACCATTTCATTTTGCTTTAATGAAATTTTAGCAACCTCTTTTATAATGATATTATTAATACCGACTTTAAATATTCTATTTTTTTTTTCTATTTTCACTTACCATTTCCAATCATCTATTAAAAAATCTCTAATATAAAATCTTTTATTTTTATTTTTTTTCCAAATTGCTTTATTTCTAAACTTTTCGGCTATTTGAAAAAATTTTTTAGTTGAAATATTAGTGTATTTACAAAATTTTTTAATATCTTCTAATGGCGCTTTTAAACCATTAGATCTAATTATTTTGATGGCTTTTTCCCTAGAAATTCTATTATTTCTAATTTCAAGCGATAAATTATCAAAAATTCTTGTAAATCCAAATTTATACCATTTAAGCCAATGATGTATGGAGATAAAATAATCATCTATATCTGCAAATTTATAAAAGCCTGTTCTTGCGGTATTTCCAGCCTTAAAACCAAATTTCTTTGAAATTTCATATGTTTCATTTGGGTCCCATTTAAAAAAATAGCCTAGAAAAATTGACTCAGGATCATAATGTTTTTTTTCATATGACTTGTAATCAAAATAACTAGACATTTTTTTTTTAGGAAGGTTTTTTGAAACCCAATCTTTAGCTTTTGTATTATGTGTTACACCATAATTTTTATACCATTTATCACTAAGTATTTTTTGATTATCTTTTTTACTAAAATTACCATATTCGACAGCAGAATTTTCTCCCCAAATTACATAAGGAATTCTAAAATGAGAAGCAATTAAAAGTGGGATGTTAAACATGGCTAAATGCATCGGTATTGCTATGGCACCAAATTTTTTATAACTCTCTAACGTAAGTTTTTTTTCTATCTCAGGATTGACAGTCCAGTCAATATGATCAACACCCAAAGATATAAGGTTGTCTAAGTTTTCTTGTCCTATTTTAGTTCTTTGTGGGGATCTCCAGGTTACTGTTAAAGGGTTTAATCCATGTTCTAAACATTTAATTGTTTGCCACGTGCTATCTTTTCCACCAGAAACTGGAATTATACAATCATATCTTAATTTTTTACTTTTAATTTTTTTTACAAGTTTTGAAAACTCTTGCTCTCTTTTATCCCAATTAATTTTATTTTTATTTAAAATATTATTACATGGTGAGCAGTTACCATTTTTTTCAATAATTAAATTAGGCCTTGAATTTGGTAATAGACAATTTTTACACCAAATTAATTTCATTAATTGAACTTATCCATAAAAGTTTTTAAACTTAAAAAAGAAAACAAAAATTTACTATACCCATTCTGTTTAAGTAAATTTTTATTTTTAATTAAATTTTTTATTTTTGATTTATCAACAAAATCATAAACCTCTGAATCTTGATTTATAAAATTTTTCATTTTTTTGTCTTCAAAATTAAATAAACTTAAAATTGAAGCATTGAAACCAGATTTCATTTTTTGATTTAATACTTTTTTATTTAAAATACCATCTAGACTCGATCTAAGGATGTATTTATTTTTACATTCATTTAATAATTGCTCACCTTTAACATTAAATAAATATTGTATTAAATTTGTATCCAGAAATGGGGATCTATTTTCAATTGAAAACTGCATTGAATTAAGATCTTCACTATGCATAAACATCGGAACATTTTCATGAAATAATTCATTCGCCATTCTATTCTTTAACAAAGATTTAAAATATTTTTTTTCTTTAAAATCATAATTGATTTTTTTTAAACAAAAATTTTTGTTATTATCAAAATTATCAAAAACATAATCTCTATAATTAAGATCTTTAAAAAATAGATCATGTTTTTTAAAAAATTTATTTCGTAAATGGGGTCTAATATTTCTACTCCATATACTCATATATTCTTTAAATTTTTGTGGGTTTGATTTATTCAATTCGCTAAAAATCATTAAGTAATGATCATAATACCCTCCATAAATTTCATCAGCTCCAGAACCAGATAACGATACTTTAAATCCTTTACTCTTAACATGAGAGGACAGGTAATATTGAATTAAATTAGTTATAGTAAATATTGGATAATTATTATATTCAGTTGATCTTTTAAGAATATCAAAGAAATCAATGCTCTTATCTAGTTTTATTAAATTAGTTTTTACACCACAATCTTTAGCTGTTGCCATAATTAGATTTGCCTCATCATATCTTTTATCTGAGTCTATTATTGAAAAAGTTTCTAATTTTTTTCCTAAAACTTTCGAAGCAATACTACAGATTGCACCAGAATCTATTCCTCCACTTAAATTTAATGCAATTGGAACATCGGATACCAACCTGAGGTCAATAGCTTCAATGAGTAATTTTTTTGTATTTAAGATGTGATCTTTTAAACTTAATTTTTCAATACTTTTATCTAGATTAATTTTCCAATATTTTTTTTTTAAGATTTCTAAGTTTTTTTTAATTACAATTATTGAACATTTTTCTAAGTGGTGAATACCTTTAAAAAAAGTTTCTTCATCTTTAAACAATGATTTATAACCAAATTGTAGAAATGTATTAATTTTTTTGGTATTAAATTTTTGATTAGTTTCTAATATTTCTCTAATATAGCTGATTTGTGAAGCTAATATAATTTCATCGTTTTTTTTATAAAATAAAATTGGTTTTTCTCCAAATCTATCTCTGGAAACAACAATTTTTTTATTTTTAGAATCATAAATTATGATCGACCACATTCCCTCAAAAAACTCAAAACATTTTTCTTTATATAAATCATAATAATATAAAATTACCTCTGTATCAGATGAAGTTTTAAATTTCTTGCTTATTTTGTTTTTTAATTCTTTAAAGTTATAAATTTCCCCATTAAAAATAAGAATATAATCTTTAAATTTATAAGGTTGATTTGAGCGCTTATTTAAATCTTGAATAGATAATCTTGAATGAAATAAATGTAAAATTTGTTTACCAAAAGAAACTCGTTTATATGACTGATCATCAGGTCCTCTACATTTCATTAAATTTTTAATATTCAATATTTTATTTTGTTTAATCTCTTTACTAGAAATGTAAGCTAATATTCCACACATAATAATATGCTAAATTACAAAAAACCTATTTAATTTAAAAGGTGATTTTTTATTTTGTTTTTTCATTAAAGTTGTAACACCAGTTAATATATTACTTCTTTTTAATAAACGAATTATTTCATTATTAAAAGAAGTCTCAAATCCCTCTGGATAAGCATAATGTTTAATTTTCAAATTTCCTTTATTTCTCAAGAAATCTATACTTTTTGTTATTTCTTTAGTGTATTGTAATTTACTTAGATGACCTAAAATATTATGATTATGAGAATGGCCACCAAATTCTGTTAAATTATTCTTATTCATCTTAATAATATGATTCCAATCTAATTTTTTATCAAGATCACTTTTGGATGTTGTGGGTGCTGATAATTTCAAATCTTTAAGTAAGAGTTCAGAAAATACATTCAAATCAATTTTTTTTAGTGATTTACAATAATTACGAATAAAATTTAAAAAAATAATTTTATTTTTCTTTGAACTGAGTTCAATTTTTTTTTTGAAGATATTGGAATATAACATTTTTTTTTTACATTTATTTATAGCTATATCAATTCGGTCAATCCAAGAAATTAAGTTTTTATCAACATAATTAGTAGTAATATAAATTATATGTGGAACATTATATTTCTTTAATACTGGTAAAGCATATTTATAATTATTATAAAAACCATCATCAAATGTAATAATATATTTATTTTTAAATTTTTGATTCTTATTAAAAATGTCATTTAAAGTAATTGCTTTTCCATTATTTGATAAAAATTTTATATATTTTTCGAATTTATTTTGATCAATATGTTTTAAATTATAATTTCTAATTGAGGTATTTTTTATTTTTTTCTTAATCACACCATGAAATAAATATATAGAAAGATCATTTGAATTTAATGTCTTTTTTAATTTTTCCAGATTGTTAACAATCATTATATATTTTTTTTAATTTTGCTTTATATTTATTATTTATTAAATTTTTAATTTCTGCAGGCATAAAACTATAATATCTGCCAATTTTTTTTTGTTTAATTTTTGTAATTTTTTTTTCTTTAATAAATTTTTTTGCAAGCTTAATGCACAGTTCAGTATTTATCGATCTAATTTCATGAAGATTATTTGATTTTGTTAGATTTAATTTTTCCTTAAAGATTACACTACCAGTATCTAGTTTTTCATCAACTTGATGTAATGTAATTTTTAATCCCCTGGGATCGGTATGATATAACGACCATAAATGGTTATCTAAACCACGATAAAATGAAGTATCACCTCCATGAAAATTATATATTTTTTTGTTTATACTATTAATGAATTCTTTTTTCAATCTAGAAACTCCAAATGAAAAAATTATATCTGATTCATTCATCTTAATGAAATCCACAACTTTAATATCATTAATATTATCAATATATAAAAATTTTAATTTTTTATTAATTTTAATTTTACTATTATTAAACCACTTTTTTTTTTCATATGAAAATTGTTTTTTTTCATAATTATGTTTTGTTTTAAAATTTGGTTTCAAGTCTTTTTTTTCAAAAATTACTATTAAATTGCTAATTTTTGATATTTCATTAATAAAAAAAAAATGATGTGGTGTTTCTGTTGTTAATAAAATTATATTTTTTTTTTTCATTAAATTAAATTTTTAAATAAAAAATTATCAAATTTATTAATATTATTTATCAATTTTTTACCTACAACTTTATCATACTCAGATATTAAAATTCCTTCTTCTTGAGATCTAACAATAAGTAGATCATTTTTTTTTATTTTATAACCTTTTTTTAAATTTTTATTTGCTACTATTTTTCTTCTTATAGATAAATAATTACTTTTTTCCTCTTTGTTTATTTTTTTAGAATAATTTCCAAGTATATTTTTTAAATTATTAATTTCTTTCACAAATTCTTTAAATGATTTTGGGTTTAATGAAATTTTATGATCTCTAAAACTTGAAAAAGTATTTGATAATGTAAAATGTTTTTCAATAATTTCTGCTCCTAAAACATATGATAAGCAAGAAACTTTGTTTCCCATGGTGTGATCAGAATAACCTATAGTGACTTTTGGGAATTTTTTTTTAAGATATGGAATTGAATTTAAATTAATTTTTGACTTTGATGCTGGATAAGCAGAAACACAATGCATTATACAAAGATTTTCTCTTTTCTTGTAAAAATCAAATTTTTTAAAATATTTAACAACATTTACAATATTTTTGTAATCCATCAATCCAGTAGAAACTATAACTGGTTTTTTAAAGGATCTTACTTTTTTTAGTAAATCAAAATAGTTATTATCACCTGAGGATATTTTAAAAAAATCCTGGATATCATTTAACAAATTTGCACTTTTTATATCAAATGGAGTCGCAAAAAAAATGATTCCCAATTCATCACTTTTTTTTTTTAAATTAATTATATCTTTTTTATTTAGAGCAAATTTTTTTAATTGAATTATTCTTTTCTTATCTTTTGGCGAAGAATATTTTATTGGGTCATAAATTTGAAATTTAACCGCATCGGCACCTGATTCTTTTGCTGCTTCTATTAATCTAATTGCATTTTTGAAGGAACCTTCATGATTGTTACCAATCTCTGCAACGATAAATGGTTTTGATATTGTTTTAAAATTTTTCATGAGATGTAATGATATATGAATACTTTGTTTATTGGAATAAATTTTAATGAGCTGTATAATTTAATAGCTGCTAAATTTTCTTCTTGGGTACCAACAATTAATTTTTTTTTATAGATTTTTTTTAAGCTATATAAACAATATTTTATCAAATCACTTGCAAGTCCTTTTCTTGAAAATTTTTTATCAATGCATATTAAGTCAATTATAGCTAAATCTCTATTTTCAAATTTAAGTAAGCAAAATCCTGAAATATTTTTTTTATAAAATTGAACAAATATTTTATCACACCTATGTCCTAAAAAATAATTTTCTAAAGTTTTTTTTTTAATTAAGTTTGATTTACTAGTTGGCAATCTTTTATCTAAATGAAAACGGCTATACTTGAAATTTTTGAATGAAATATTAATAACAATTTTTTTTTCACTATCTTTTAAACGTGTTTTGTAAGAAATATTTTTTTTTTTTTTATATTTTTTGGCTGATTCTATATTTGTATGATAGGTTTTATTTGTCCCTATAAATTTTAAATTTTTTTTAATACTATTATTTTTATTTATTTTTTTTTTAGTTTTTAAACAAATGAATGTATTTTTTAAGTATTTAAATAGTTTAATATATTTCTCTTTTGTGGTTACATAACAATTTTTTTTAAATATATTTTTTAAAAATGGATCTTCATTAAAATCTCTATATGATAAAAATTTATTATATTTTTCTTTTACCATTTAAAGTGAAAGGCCTTAAACACTATCTTTTAAAAAATCTTTGTACCACTTAATATATGTTGGATAAGCTTCTTCTATGGAAGAACTTGGATTATAGCCTAAAAGTTTTTTTGCTTTTTCAATACTAAGAGTTCCTCTTTTTGGCATCAATTTATCTCTTTTTTCATAAGATATCTTTGCATCTGGAAAATGTTCTAATAATATATTCTTTAAATTATTAATTGTTTTTGATCCACCATAAGTCAAATTAAAAGTTTCATTTATTGCTTCTTTTTTTTCAATAGATAATTGAACTCCCTCACATAAATCTTTTATATAAGTAAAATCTAGTTTATCTTCTCCATCTCCACCTATCTTTATTTCATGGTCATTAATTGCATTTTCTATAAATATTTGACCTATTCTTCTACTTATGCATCTCTCACCATAGAGAGCTGAAGGTCGAATAATTGTGTAGTTAGAGTCAAATACTTGATTGTATGCTTTAATGATTCTTTCTCCACAATACTTCAATGTTCCATAAATGCCGATGGGTTCACAAATATCTGTTTCATCAACTTCGTTTTTTGTAAAATCTCCATAAACCATGCTAGATGAAAAATAAATCAATCTTTCAACCTTTCCTCTTGATGCGTCAAGTACGTTTTCAAGAGTTCTAAAACTATGATCAAACGTATTATATGGGTCCTTATTAGATCTATTTGAATGTGATACTGCAGCTAAATGAATAATTACGTCTGGCTTTAGGTCATCTATTAATCTTGAAACAAGATGATAATCTCTGGCATCTGCTATTTTTAACTCTATATCATTTTTTTCTAAAAGATCCAGTCTGGAATCAATAATTTTTTTATTTAAAGATTTAAATTTTAAACCGTCAGTATTTCCAATCACAGAAATTAGATTATTAACCATTAGATTATCTACACAGGTCACTTCATACCCAGCATTTCTTAATTGAAACGCAAGATTATGACCAATAAAACCTGCTCCACCAACTATACAAATTTTTTTCATTAAAATTTTATAACTTTATTAATTGAATTTGCAATTAAATTTAAATCTTTTTTTTTAAGATGCGTTCCTAATGGTAGTGCTATTGATTTATAACTAAATTTTTCAGCATTTTTAAATTGTAATGAAGAATATCCATATTTTTTTTTATAATATGTCATTTCTGGTATGGGTTTAGGATAATAAATGCTCGTACCAACACCTTCACTATTAAGTTTATTAATAATATCTAAACGGTTAATTTTTTTATCTTTTATCACTATACATAAACAGTAATAGGAACCATAAAATGGTTTGTTTTCAAACTTAACAATATCAAATGATTGTTTTTTTATAATTTTTGATAATAAATAATTATAGTTTTTTTTTCTAATTGCTAAAAATTTAGGAAATCTTTTTATTTGTTCAATTCCTATTGCAGCACTAATTTCATTCATTCTATAATTTAAGCCCAATAAACTTGCGTCATATTCACCTGGAATTCTTCTTTTTAAATAACTTTTATTAACACCAAAAGCTTTAAGCATGTTAATTTTATCAATAATCTTTTTATCATTTGATATTATAATTCCACCTTCTCCAGTAGTTATATGCTTAATTGGATAAAAAGAAAATACACCAGCATTTCCAAAATTTCCAACATGTTTATTATTAATACTTGCACCTAAAGCTGTTGCACAATCCTCCAACACAAGGAGATTATTTTTTTTTGCAATTTTAATTATAGCATTCATATTTGAGGGGTTACCTAAATGGTGAACTAATGAAATAGCTTTTGTTTTTTTTGTAATTTTTTTTTCAATTTTACTTGTATCAATATTACCGTTAAATGAATTGCAATCTACAAAAATTGGTTTTGCGCCTGTTAAACTTATTGAGTGTGCGGTAGATATATGGCTTTGTGATGTTACGATGACTTCATCTCCACTTTTTATATCTTTGGCAAGATAAAATAGATGCATACCTGCTGTACAAGATGATACAGTTGTTGCAAATTTACTTCCTGTATATTTAGCAAACAATTTTTCAAATGTACGTGATAGGGGTCCGTGAGCTAAAATTGGGTTTTTTAAAACATTTACAACAGCTTTAATTTCTTGATTTGTAATATCTGGTCTTCCAAAAGGTACTTTTATCATAATTTGATGATTTTATTTGTTTTTTGACTTTCTACTAACATTAAACACACTTTCATTAAATAAAATAATTCATTCTCTGAAACAATAAGTTTATTTTTTTTTGAAATTGCTTTAAAAAAGTTAATAAGCATTTTTCCTTTGGTATTATTATCATATTTGTATTTTACTTCTATTTTTGGTTTATTTTCTTTTTCTTTAAAATACTGTTTACTTATATCTCTACTATAAAAAAGGGAAGTATTTTTTGAATAGATGTTAAAAATATGATGATGATCGGTAGAACTAGAGAAATTTGAAGAAATCTTAGCTATACTATCGTCCTCAAATTTTAAAAGTGATACTGCAAAATCATTTGGTACTTTTTTAAATTTATTAGTTACTATTTTATTAGACATAGTAATAATTTCTTTCACTTTTTTTCTTTTAAGCCTTAAAATAAGATCTATTAAATGAATACCACCACCTAAAATTACTGAATAATTTTTAATTTTACCCCTCCACCCTTTAGTTAATTTATCAATTCTTCCATAATTATAATCACCTTCTACATAATAAATTTTTTTTAATTTTTTTTTTTCTTTAATTAACTTTTCAAAAAATGGATGAGTTCTTAAAACTAAATTTGAAGAAATAAATAAATTGGGTTTTTTCTTTTTTATTTTAACAATAGTATTCAAATCTTTAATTGATAAACACATTGGTTTTTCAATAAAAACATGCTTATTATTTAATAAAGATTTTGTAATTTGATAAAAATGATCATTGTCATATGATGCTATTATAATTACATTAACCTCTTTATCGTTAACAACTTCATCAAAATTTGCTGTTGTATTCTTAATGTTAAATTTTTTTTTATAATAAAGTAATTTTTTTTTGTTTGTGTCGCAAATGTATTTAACCTTACAATTTTTATGATTAAAACTATTACTAAGATGAAATGCACCAACTCCTAAACCAATAACACCAATTACTAATTCTTTTTTATAATTCTTTGACATAGCTCTTCCATGTTGCATAAATACCTTTTTTTTTAATCAATTTTGAAATGACTAAAAAATCATCATAATTATCTACACATAAATTATATTCATTATATTTTTTTTTTAATTTGTAATTTAAAATTTTAAATTTTTTTTCTTCATAAAAGAATTTAGTAACATGTTCTTTTTGATCGCTTGTAAGCAAATTATTTGATAAATCAAAAATTTTTGGTTTTAATATTTCCACAGATTGACCCTTGGGAAAAGTTCTAGTCTTTACATTGCTAGTAATATAGTAGGAATTATTTTTTTTTGATAAATTGATCATTTTATCAATTAATCGCCAGTCAATAAGAGGGCTATCTGCAGAAATCCTTATTATTTTTTCAGGTTTATATTTTTTTATTGCAGTTTTAAATCTCAAAAAAACATTGTTTAGTGATCCACAAAAATAATTAAAATTTTTTTTTTTGCAAAAATTGACTATTTTTTTGTCATATTTTGTATTTGAAGTTAAAATGATTATTTTAGTTATCTGTTTACTTTTTCTTAATCTTTTAATCAAAATCTCAAGTAAGGTTAGTTTTCCAAATTTTTTTAAGACTTTCCCCCTAAGTCTTTTTGATGAATATCTTGCTTGAACAAAGCAATAATTGCTCATTAATTGTACCTTTTTTTAAATTACAATAATCGTGTATTATATGAAATATTTTATTGTTTCCATAAATGAGTAAGTAAATTAACTTTAGTTAAATTCACAGTATATGTTTTAAAATGCTAAATAAAACATTTAAAAAGAATTATATTAAATATTAACGAGTAAATTCTTTTGATATAAAATGTGGATTTTCAGTATTCAGTGGCAAAATTTGATTTCCCGTAATTATATCTAAAGCTCTAACTATACCGGTAACTCTTATTTTGTTCCCAATATTAGCAACTGATTTGTGTATTAAATTACTATCAAACAGCACTAAATCTCCAGGATTTATTTCAACAACTACCGCTTCTTTTTCTTCACTTTTATCCAAATTTATTATCCAATCGTTAAGACCAGATGCTTTTTTTATATGAGAAGATTCTCTTAAGCCACTCTTATGTGACTTTGGTATCAAGGTCATCGATCCATCAATTTTATTTACCGGGCCTAAAATCGGAAACCAGCATGTAAGTATATTAGAATGGCCTGCATAAGATCCCCCCTCTTGGTGCCATTTAAAATCAAACCTATTATCATTGGGAAATTGAACTGGTGCTTGAAATAATGTTAAGTGTATGTTTCTTTTATCTGAACCATACAAATCTGAGTGCAATTCACCCATTTTTAAGGAGTTTAATAATGTAATTGCTTCTGCTGATGAACTAATCGCTTTTTGTATATTATAAACCTTATTATGATCTTCGTTTTCAAGTTTATTAACTAATTCTTCTAATCGATCAGTATTAACAGAGTTTTTTAAATTGTAAGAAAACATAATAAATAATGTCTCTTTTAATGAGTCTAATAAACTAGAATTAATGTAATTTTTTATAATTAAAAATCCATTTTCTTTATATTTATTTATATCTTGAGTATTTAAAATCATTTTATAAAAGCAAGTTAACTCTTAATTATAAATTATTAGTCAAAATTACAAATTTATCTCTTTTTTCCAAAAAAAGTAAGGTGTTCACCATCACTTTCAGAATTTAAAAGTTTCATTGTATATTTGCCAATATGTAAAGGTTTAAATAATTTCATTCTTTCAACCATGTCTTTTTCATCTTTAACAAAAAACTGATTTAAATCAATATTAATTCTTGAGTTTTTAAATTTTACATGTCTTAACCAAGGATCTTTTGTTTTTTTTGAATTATTAAAATATTCCCATTGTCTGGGTGTTTTAAATGTAGCAAAAATTAATCCATTTTTTTTTAAAGATTTATTAAATATTTCAAGTAGTTCATAAAAATCTTCTTTACCTAAATAATATAAAGATTGCAAAGCAAAGATAACATCAACATTATTTTCAAATCCATAAATTTTTTGTTCATTTGGAATAAATTTACATACTTCAAATTTTAATTTTTTATTTTGTTTATATCTTCTCTTTGCATTTTTTATTGAAATTTTAGAAATATCTAAACCTACAGCTTCGTATCCCTGTGTCCCAAAAAAATTCGTACTACTTCCTTCACCACATCCAAAATCTACTAGTCTACTTTTTTTTTTAGGTAAATTATATTCATGTTTTAGAATTTTAGATTGCAGTCTGAAAACTATGCTCTCTACATTTGGAGAATTATATTTTTTTGTCCAAAATTTATCTGTTTTATTATATAATGAATTCATAATGTCTATTAGTTTAGATGTTAATTAACATAAAATAGTAGAATTACAATAGAATTTTATTGAACATAAAAAAGCATATTTGCATACAATTTTAATTTTAGCACATATCTTAAAAAATAATTTATTTTTTTTGGCATAGTATTCTAAGATCACCACTTCCAAATTTTAGATTAAAGAATTTATCTTTAATGAATGGCTTATCAAAATCTGTGCTTAATCCACCATTAAGTTGGGTGAAGTTTGTAAAACCTATTTTTTCTAAATAGTTAACATAGCTTTTCAAATCATAATGTTGATATTTTGCATTCATATTATCAGACATATGATACTGTTTAGGATTACTTAAGTTTAAAGATCTAATCTTATTTATTTTAAAATCTATATCAATATCTTTAAGAATTTTTTGAGACATGTCTCCAATGATATCTCTTATTCCTCCACCTCCATCGGTATAGAACCAAGCATATCCTTTTTTTTTAAGAACTCTATGCAACTCAAGATATGCTTTAGTAGGTTTATCTAAGTGATGAAAAACTCCATTCTGTATGGCAACATCAAAAGATTCAGATTTTAGTTTTGTTTTGTAAACACTCTCAACTCTAAATTTTAATTTATTTTTTAGTTTAAGTTTATCTTTAATTCTGTTTGCAAAATTAATGCTATTCTTGCCATAATCTATACCCACACCAGATGAACATCCTTCAATTAAAGCTGCTATTAAAAAATTCCCATGACCACACCCAAAATCAACAATACTTTTATTTTTAAAAATTTTTTTTAAGTTATTTATTTTAATTCTTTTTCTATATCTTCCTATTCTATCTGTTAAATATTGATCAAATGTATAATTTGTCCAAAGTTTCTGAAATAGTTTTTCATGTGATTTTTCTTTTATGAACGTCTCTTTATTAATCTTTGTAAAGTCTGAGTGTATGTTGTTCTTTTTAATTAAATCTATTTTATAACTTAAATTTTCTAGAATTTTAAAGGTATCAGGTGTTGGATTATAATTTTTTTTGAAAATTATATTTTCTATTTCTAAGTTAACTAAAATTAGCTCAGATATTAGAAATGTGTATGCAAAGTTAGTTTTGGGTAAAAGCTTTGTTTTTTTTATTATACCATTAGAAATATTGGATAATTCTGATAATAAATTTTTTTCTTTTTTTTCAGTCATTGTTCTCATATTTAATTTACAAAAAACTAAGGTTTTTTTTTATTTTCTGTCCATAAAAAAAATTGTTCATTAACTATATTTGAATTACTTAATTGATATCTCTGGTTTTTTTTTGTCTTAATAACATAAGTAGAGAATGGATTATTTCTTTTCTTAATATCAATATTAATATTCCATTTTTTTGCTTTTTTAATTTTATTTTTTGGTAAGTATTTTAGAAAATACTTATAATGATATAATGTTCTTTCTTCACTCCATTTTTTTGTACCTGGGGCCCTTATAAAATAACGTGTATCAATCGGATATGAATTTACCCTTTGAAATATAAAAATATTTCCTTCTTTGCTTAGGTATTTTAAGCTTTTATTTAAATATTTTATTGGATCAGAAAATAAATTATAAAAACCTGAAGCAATTATAATATCGAAATTTTTTAAACTTTGATTGAACTTTGCAAAATTTTCACAGATAAAATTTGCTTTACCGTTAAAGGTTATTTTTTTTGCTTCATTTACTAGCTTCTTGTCGAAATCTATACCAACTATTTTATCAAAATTTAACTTTGTATCTAAAAATTTTAAAAATTTTCCATCAGCACAGCCTAAATCAATTATATTAATCATTTTCTTTTTTTTATAATTTTTTATAATAATTTTTCCTAACGCTTTTTCATGTTCTTTTAAGGGTCTTAAAAAGTTATAATAGTTTTGATTAGCTATGATCATAATAAATTCGGTAATACATATAGTTTTCTAATAATAAATCTAGTAAAAAAATTTATTATGTCATATTCGCAATTATTTCACTTAATTTATCTTTATTTTTTTCTTTACTAGCAAAATTTTTACAAAAAAGATTTTTGGATATGACTGTATCCTTTTGATTCCACCAATTATAAATAGACTCATTATCATTGTTAATTTTATTAGTAAGTGAAATAACATTGTTGTACATTAATTTTGAGTCAATCATTGAATTATATACCTGCCTATAATCTTCATTTAAAGGTTCATATGTTTCGTCGTGATATATGAGACAAGGTATGTCGCTTGATATTGTTTGATTGTATGGAGTGCCTAGATATGTAAATATATTCATGTCTGTATAATTTACGTGCTCGCTTATTTTACCCTGTAAAAATTCAGTATTTTTATTAATTATTTTTTTTTTCAAATAAGGTCTTAAAGGGTAGCCCCTTTCTTCATTTTGGTTACTAGATGGATGTAGAAAAATTCTTAATTCTTTATCTTTATTAATATTATTAGCAATATTGATTACATTGTTTATGTAGGTCTCAGAGTTTTTACTGGGATTTCCTTGTGTTGAAAAATTTACGAAATAATCCCCAGATGTACGCAATATTATATTTACAATATTATTTTCTTTTCTAAAAAATTTTTTTTTAAAATTAATAGGAATGCCAACAGAACTTATATTAAAAGACTTTTTATGCCAGCCCCAAGATAAATACTTATCGGCAATATCTAATTCATGACCTAAAAAATCATCTTTGAATTTAAAATTTTCATAATATCCTCCGTGTTGTAAAAGGACTAATTTGGTGCCTTTTTGTATCTTTTCGGCTACCCAAAACTTAAATAATTCATCCTTATGATAAGAGGCTGAATCAATTATAATTTTGGGGTTAAAATGTTTAAAAATATTTTGAGCTTTTTTGTTATTAATTTTAAAATTTTCAAGATAACATCTAGGAAACATATGGTAAATTAAATTTACAATTAATTCTTCATATAAGTTGCCTTTTTCTATACCAAAATTTTTTTTTACTTTTTCATAAAATTTACTTCTTAAAATTTCATCAAATTTTTTCTCATCTTCAGACTTTGAATTAATTAATCTATGATAAGGAAAATTTTTTAATTTTAAATTTAGTTTTATTAATTCAAATCTATTTTTTAAATATATTTTCTGAAAATAGTAATCATTTTTTTTCAAAAAAAATGAAGTTAAAAAATTAAGATTTTTAGATAAAAAAAAATTCTTAAAAATTTTTTTCAAAACAAAATCTTTGTTTTTTTTATACTTATTTATATTTTTTTGGGTTTCATAATTAAATTCTTTAAAACTTATTTTTTTCTCTTTATCTACTTTTTTTAAAATAAAACTATAAATTATATTATTAAAATCTTCTTCATGATACTTTGCAGAAAATTCATCAAAATCTTTAAATTGTAGATCTGTTATAGAAAAATTTTTAATAGTACAGCTTCTTAAATCATAAGACTTATATAGATTATTAATCGTTTCGTTTCTTTCATAAAGAATACTTAAATATCTTCTAAACCAAGGACCAACTAATATTTTCCAGGCTTTTAAATTCCAATTTACATCATGAAGCTCATTTAAAACTTCAGCTAATTTTATGATAAACTTTTCATAACTTTTCCAAACATTTAAGCTATCTTTATAAAATTTATCTAAATTATCCCAATGCCAATCAGGTATTATTAAATCATATTCTGAAAAATTATCTTTTAGAATATCGCGCATCATCCAAGGTCCCAAATATATATTCTTGCATGATTTATTCCAAAATTCTTTATTACTTGATAATGCTAAATGAGACATTTTAAATGATATTTAGCATATATTATATTCTTATAAATCAAATAACTATTGTATTTTTTTCATTTATTAATTATTAGCAGTCTTACGAAAATTATCATTGACCTTGATTAATTCTTCAAATGTGCCTTCATTTTTTAGTTCACCTTTTTCTAATAGAAAAATTTTATCACACTTTTTTACTGTACTTAAACGATGGGCAATTAGAATAACCGTAATATCTTTACCAAGATTATTTACAGCTTTCATCACTTCTTGCTCAGTAAGATTATCTAATGCACTCGTTGCTTCATCTAAAACTAATACTTTTGGTTTATGATATAAAGCTCGAGCAATTCCTATTCGTTGTCTTTGCCCACCTGACAGTCTTACACCGCGCTCACCAATAGTGGTTTGGTATTTTTTGGGTAATTCATCGATTATAAATTGATGTAAATTTGCAATTTTAGAGACTTTCTCAATATTTTCTTGATTGATATCCTTTGAATCTACTCCAAAAGCAATGTTAGCAGCGACAGTATCATCAGCAAGATAAATAAATTGTGGGACATAACCAATTGAACGCTGCCAAGCTCTAGAATTTTGCTTTGTTATAATTTGCCCATCAACTTCTAAAGTGCCCTTTTGAACTTCAAGTAATCCCAAAATGATATCTACAGTTGTAGTTTTACCACTTCCAGTAGCGCCAACAAATCCAACGGTTGATCGAACAGGGATATTTAAATTAATATCTTTTAAAGCAACTCGTGATGTATTTGGGTAATTATAATGAATATTTTTTAAAACAATTGTGCTGTTGAGTGATAGAACACCTTGATCTTGATTTGAGTTTAATGGTTTTAGGTTTTTAAAGTCCTCATATAACTTGTCAAGTGAAGGACCAACATAAGTAAGTTGAGTTAGAGCTCCATAAATCATTTGTAGTGCTGGCATCAATCGATAACCAGCAAAAGCATACAAACTGATAACAGGTAAAGCATTATTAAAACTACCTGTTTGAACCATCAAATGGAGTATCACTAACATAATCCCACCAAATGCTATGGCTTCTAAAATATAACGAGGTAATTGACTGGTAGCTTGTACTGAAGCTACAGTTTGAGCATAACTTCTTGCTGTATCAGAAAAACTCTTTATATAAGTTTGCTCTAATCCAGCCACCTTAACTTCCTTTGCTGCACCAAAGGCTTCACTAACTAAAGTAAAGCGCAACTGATTATTTTTTAATCTTTCTTTTCCAATTCGATTAAGATAGCTACGTACAAAAAAGAAAATAAGCCCATAAGCTCCACCAAGTGAAAAGCCAACCATTAGTGCTAGTATTGGATCAATTATAATTAATAAAGTTATAAGTGCAATTGTAATCATGCCTTTAGCTATTAATTCTAATAATGGATTTATCCCAAATCCAACTACTTGACCTACTTCTGATAAAATGGTCTTACCAAGATCAGCACTATGGCGACTTAAAAACCAACTATAAGGCTGGTGTAAATATTTTTCGACTAAGCGTTTACCAATACTGTATTCACGCATTTGGACAAATCGTACTTGTGCATATGTTGTAAGGACCTTAAAAAGAAGTGAAGAAACTATTAGTAAAAATACTAGGACACCTAGAACAAAAAGAAATTGCTGGTCATTTTCTACTCCAAATATTTTTGAAGCTTGAAACATGTCATTTAAAATTAAGTTTTTTTCAATAAGACTTGGATTCGTTAGGACTGCAATAAAAGGCAATATTGATGCTACACCAATCATATCTAACAGCGCCATTATTAAAATCATTACTAGCAATAAACCTCCTCTTTTACGCTCATAAGGAGTAAGCAAATATATAATTTTTTTAAAAGTTTGCATTAAGATCTTATTAAGTTTGTGTAAATCTTATTAAGTCTGTGTAAATTTTATTAGACCAACATTTTTGATTTAGTTTATATGATAAAAACTAATCTGTATATTATAGATAACTAGTTGTTAACTAAAACTAGGTAATTTGATTTTTAATATTAATATCTAAAATTTAATAAAAAATTTTTTTCAGTGCATAAATCAAGCCAATTGAGCTATTAGTACTGGTC
>ERZ807291.1781-NODE-1781-length-34082-cov-6.070944_pt1 | contig 34082 bp, 31 predicted proteins | sample MGYA00521257_ERZ807291 | MGnify/ENA primary metagenome ERZ807291 (study PRJEB31413, sample SAMN03169783) | marine metagenome | biome: Marine; feature: Water; material: Subsurface seawater | place: North Sea | collected 2011-04-28 | depth 1 m m ...
CTAAGCATGGTGAGCATAGATCGCGCCTCTTCCTGATCTGTAGGTTTATTCAGTATCGTTTTTTCTGCTATGACCACAGTATCAGCTGTAATCAGAATTTCATCATCCCCAAGTGAGTCATACGCCAACGACTTTTTCCTAGCTAAAAATCCAGCGACATCCTCCACAGGCATAGCAGAAGAAAAATCTTCATCACACTCTATTTTTACCTTCGTAAAAGAATATCCTAACTGACTGAGGAGTTCATTTCTCCGAGGTGAGTTGGATCCCAATAATAACTTCATACGATTCACAATTAAAAAAATAATATAGAGAGTATACCCACACCCAATACATATTTCAGTAAGTAGCTCAGTCTAGTGTACTCCTCTTTGGTTCTGGCATAACGCACATCTACAGCTATTTTATACAGTGGTAACACTACAAATAGTGCATAGTAGGCGTAGTACACATATTTCAAAAAACTCTCAAAAAATTGAGACTGGCTAAAGACGGAAACCATAACAAAGGCTATCGTCATTATTAAAATACCGTGAACTGTTATATTGGTTACATTTAGTCCTCCTATAATGGGTAGCGTCCGAGCCCCTGTTTGCTCATCTCCCTCTATATCTTCAGCATCTTTAACCATTTCCCTTACCAGGTTTAATCCAGCTGCTAATAATGCGAAGTGAAGTATCAGCTGTTGGTTGACTCCTTGGAATAGGTAAGAAACACTATACAATGAAAAAAAGCTAAGTGCAGTAATAGTGAGGTTCCCAATAACTGCTATATTTTTAAGCCATTTGCTATATGCTGTCAATGCTAGTATGGTAGTTAGGAATAGTATCAGGAACCAAAGTCCAAGAAGATTACCGGCATACAAGGCTATTGATATAAACACTAAGTAATGTATGTAGACGACCTTCGTATTTAACTTATGTATGGCTGATACTTCACTCCTATTTATTACATCTCTTGGAAAATCTGTATCATCATTCACCCAATACCCAAAAGCTGTACAAGCAGCAGTACCCAGCATCAACCAGTAAATACCACCTTGGCTCAACACCGAAAAATTACTATGCGTATCTAAAAAATATGCTGCAAGCCATTGAGCTACAACTATAAAAAAAATATTAAGTGGCCGATAAATATGAAGATAGCCGTTCATTACTTCCGCTTAGCAAACTTCATCCGGTAATGTACATTTACCTTACCTTTACTTATGTTGGTGAGTTTGCCTTTTAGCAGCTGTCTTTTAAATGGAGAAATATGATCGGTAAAAAGTACTCCTTCTATATGATCGTACTCATGCTGTATAACACGGGCAGTCATCCCTTCAAAGGTGTCTTCTTTTTCTTCACCCGTGATAGTTTGATACTTCATTTTCACCTTAGGCTTACGATTTACATCTTCGCGCACATCAGGTATACTTAGACAACCTTCCTCAAAAGCCCATTCATCACCAGTCTCTTCAAGAATTACTGGGTTTACAAACGCAGTTCGGATGCCTTCTTTCTTCTCTTTATCAAACAAGGTACTGTCTATCATAAAAAGACGGAGAGACTTTCCTATTTGCGGAGCAGCTAGGCCTACGCCATCACTTCCATCCATGGTCTCGTACATGTCCTCTACTAGTTTCTGAAAATCATCACCAAAATCAGTAATAACCTCACATTTGGCTCTAAGGACTGGATCTCCGTATGCTCTTATCGGGTATATCATTTGTCGTATAAAAACTCCTGCAAAAGTAAGGTAGCAGCGGTGCTATCCAATAATTTCTTATCTCTCCTGCCCTTCTTTTTTACACCGCTCGCTATGAGCGCTTGCATAGCATCCTTTGAGCTGTACATCTCATTGATACGATGTACGGGGATAGTAGGGTGTGCCGCTTTAAATTTTTCTATGAACTCCAGTACATATTTCTCGATGCCCGAAAAGCTTCCATCATGTCTTGTAGGCTGACCGACGACGAGTTCACTCACCTCTTCCTTAGCAATGTATGAAGTGAGAAAGTCCATCAGGTCTTCAGTCTGCACTGTAATAAGTGGCGAAGCTATAATTTGAAGAGGATCCGTAGTGGCTATGCCCGTGCGCTTCCCTCCGTAGTCCAATGCTAGTATTCTTGACAATTTCTGTGATTTAAATTAATACAGGTAGCAGGAAAACACCTTAACTACATGTCTTTCCTTGTTTCAAAGGTAAGAATTCTACCACTGATTTGTGTTAAAATAGCTTCTGTTCACTTTCCTTCGGTGATAAATAAAAACACCTAGCTAACCACCTTTCCCGCACAATACGTACTCGCAAAGGCATCTGGCTTGGCTTTGAAGGTATATCCCATTCCAAGAATATAGCCCATGGCTTCTTTCAAGGCCACATTGCTCTTGAAGTTTGGATCTGTATTGATATCTGCGTGCACTTCCAGCTCGGTATTGTATTTATCCAAAATAGGACAAACATTGTATGCAAACTGCACACTATCATTCACTTCCTGAATCATTCGTTCTTTGATGGTGAACCTACGTTTAGTAGCATATTTATTTACAAATGCAAAACCACCTCTACCCTCCCGCAGAAAGACTATTGCTGTCGCAAAATTGGTATAAGCGGTTTTTACTTGCGAGTCAGATCCGATACAGACTTTGATTCTAGCACCACCGTGCTCAGCCTTCAAAGCTTCTTCTACTTCGATCAAAATATCACGCTCTAAAGGCTCTCCTTCCAATTTTCTCCAAGTCATAATTTTAAAACACTTTCGAGTGGTTACTTATAATTTCCTCAAAGTTCACAAAATATCTGAATAAGAATGTCACCCAAGCGTTAACATATTATAAAGAAATAGCACCTTTGCAGTTGATGATAGAGCAATCGAAGGTAATAAAAGCATTGATGCACTTAGGCACACTACTTACTCCTTACAATGAAGAGCTACAGGCTGCAACTCACCGAACCTATGTTGAAAACAATTGGCTTACGCAAGAAAACTATGCATTGAGCTTAGCTCATTGGTCAGATAGCCTCTCTGCTGAGAGCCTACAAAAGTTCGTTGACTCCTACCAGTATACGAATAATCCTAAAAAAGTAGGTGTAATCATGGCCGGTAATATTCCTATGGTTGGTTTCCACGACTTACTATGCGTACTGCTCAGCGGACATCACGCTGTGATAAAACCCAGCAGTGATGATAAGTATGTAATGCTCTACATCGTAAAAGAACTGATAGCCTGCGGACTTGATGCTAAACTGAGTATCGTAGAACGCTTAGACGCCATAGATGCTGTAATAGCCACTGGGAGTAATAATACCTTCCGCTACTTTGAGCTGTACTTTAAGCATATACCCAGTCTGCTCCGAAAAAACAGAAAATCACTTGCCATACTCAGTGGAGAGGAGTCTGATGATGAGTTAGACGCTCTTGCAGACGATGTTTTCCAATATTTTGGGTTAGGATGTAGAAATGTAAGCTTACTCCTCTTACCTAAACAAATGGGAATTACACGAGTCCTTGACCGATTTATGAAATACAAGGAACTGGCTAATCACAATAAATATGCGAACAACTATACCTACCATAGAGCACTGCTACTGATGAACCAAGAACAACATTTAGATACTGGTTTTGCTCTGCCCAAAGAAAGAATGAGTCTACACGCTCCTCTAGCTTGCATTCATTATGCTCACTACGATGCTCTGTCTGAGGTGAACGCATTTATTTCAGAAAATCAAGAAGATATTCAATGTATTGTGGGTAACTATTCAAGTTTAGCTACTGTACCTCTTGGCAATGCTCAGACGCCTGATTTACAAGATTTTGCAGATGGGATAGACACTATGTCATTTCTAAATAATTTATAAGGTTTTGGCATCAAAGAGCATACACGGCTAGATATTTATATTTTTGAAATTCATTTGATACCAATGATCAACGCAGAACATAAAACATTAGTCTCTACAAACTTCTTTTTTAAAAACCAAGAAGGCTTCTTGAGAGGCAAGGTAAGAGATGTATATACCATAGGGGTAGATCACGTAGCGCTTGTAGCAAGTGATCGAATTTCAGCATTTGACCACGTATTACCGGCAGCAATTCCGTATAAAGGTCAAGTACTAAATCAGATTGCATCGAAGTTTTTAGAAGATACTAATCACATTCTTCCAAATTGGAAAATAGCGGAAGTAGATCCTCATGCCACTGTGGGATACAAGTGTGAACCCTACCCAGTAGAATTTGTCGTACGAGGTTACCTAGCAGGACATGCATGGAGAGAGTACAAGGAAGGTAAAAGAGAAGTCTGTGGAGTAGCTCTACCAGAGGGATTAAAAGAGAATGACAAACTGCCTACCCCTATCCTAACTCCTAGCACCAAAGCTGAGTCAGGCCATGACGTGGATATCAGCGTAGCCGACATTATTGGACAACGAATCATCAAGAAAAAAGAAGTGGCTAAATTGGAGGCATATTCGTTAGCTCTCTTTGAACATGGATCTGCACACGCTGCTAAGCAAGGCCTTATACTGGTAGACACCAAATATGAGTTTGGTAAACGAAATGGTGAAATATTGCTCATAGACGAAATACATACTCCTGATTCTTCACGCTATTTCTACGCAGATAGTTATGGCCAAATACAAAACAAAGATCAGCAGCAAAAACAGTTGAGTAAAGAATTTGTACGACAATGGCTTATTTCTCAAGGATTCCAAGGTTTAGAAGGTCAGAGTATACCAGTAATGGATCCGGAGCTTGTGATGTCCATATCAGAACGATACATTGAACTCTATGAGACTATTACAGGGGAAGCCTTCGTAAAAAGAGACTATACGGATATAAACGAACAAATCGAGAATAGCGTAAATGCCTGTATCTCCAATTTAGAACAAAGTAATAATTAATGCACATGAAAAAAACTGCACTTGTAACCATCTGCTTGTTTTATGGACTTATGTCTATCGGACAAAGCGTAACTTTATATGCAGGAAAAGCAAATAGTGATGGGTTTACAAACTATGAATCTGCTTCTAGTAAAAACTTAGATGACACTTATTTTAGTTTCCCTTCTGGTATCTGTTTTGACCCGAGCGGTAAAATGTATATCAGTGAACGCAATAAAGTAAGAATAATCGCCAATGGACAATTGCATATACGCGTAGGAAGCTTGCAGCAACCTAGTTTCTCTGAAGGATACAGAAACGCTACAGGAACCACCTCTAGCTTCAGAAATCCTCATGGAATGGTGTGTGATACAAATGGTAATTTATATGTGTGTGATACTGAAAATCACGCCATACGCAAAGTTGCCAAGTATGTAAACCTCGGAAATGGTCAGGTGGCTACCACTTTTGCTGGTGCTGCACCCAATGCATCTCAGAATGGTACATCTGGCTCAACAAATGGCACTGGAACGGCAGCTCGATTCAATAAGCCAACTGATATTGCTATAGATGCCAGCGGAGCATTTTACGTAACAGATAGAGATAATTATACTATCCGTAAAATCAGTAGTGCAGGCGTAGTAACTACGCTTGCAGGTGAGGCTGGAACCCAAGGCACATCAGATGGTTCTGGATCAGCAGCTAAATTTGGCTCTCCTTATGGAGTCGCTATATATAACAGTAACACCATCGTGGTTACAGACCCTTGGAACGGTAATATTCGTAAAATAAATATCTTTTCTGGAGCTACCACTACACTAGCTGGCTCTACTACCGGTCCAGATCCACGAATCGTAAATGGAACACTTGCTCAGGCCAGGTTCAAAGCTCCAAAGGGTATTGCTGTAGTAGGTGGTATTATCTATGTAGCTGATCAAAATGTAATACGTGCAATCGATGAAGTAAACAATACAGTGACCACCTTTGCAGGGAATGCAGCCAATTTCAGCATCATTGATGGGACAGGAAGTGACGCGTCATTTACAGAAATGGCAGATATGGCGAGTGACGGTCAAGGAAATCTATATGTGACAGAGAATAGCTCAATAGTCAATAGTCATGTAATTCGTAAAATTACGGTAAATCAGCTTACACCAGTTGCACGTTTTCAGGCAAGTAATCGAGATGTTCGTGTCAATGAAAATATTCTTTTGGAGGATATTTCTAGCGGTCAGACACCTACTTCCAGAACTTGGACTATCTCTCCTAAGACTTTTGCAATAACAAAAGGAGACCTTACTACTGACAGTTTAGAATTGAATTTCAAAGTTGCTGGGTTTTATGACATTGGACTTAGTATTACAAATGATTATGGTACAAATGCTAAAACAAGTGATAACTATATAGCGGTATCTACCATCGGTAAGATCACCAATTACGTTTCCTCAGATTTACTGAACATATACCCTAACCCTGCATCAGACTACTTATACGTAGATCTTGATCCATCGCTAGGAGTTACCCAACTGCATCTCTATCACATCAATGGAACTCTTTTAAAAACGGTGGGACCTAATGAAAGAATGTCCATCGCAGAGTTTGAGAATGGCACTTATTTTATCACAGCAATCGGCACTGAACTAAACATCGCCAAGAAGGTGATTATAGCTCACAAGTAACGGTTAAAAATATTTTCAGCAGTAGAGAAGGCTTCCAGAAAGGAGGCCTTTTTTAATTGAAGAGCATCTGCACCAAAGTAGTCTATTAAACGCTCTGTTGGCATATTCCCCACCAAATCATCCTTTGCCATAGGACATCCGCCATACCCCTTTATCGCTCCGTCAAAACGCTTACATCCATTCGTATACGCTGCATCTACCTTTTCTTTCCAAGCATCTGCGGTACTATGAAAGTGCGCTCCAAACTCTGCCGCTGTAAACTCGCGATGTACGGCACTAAATACGCATGATATAGTTTCTGTATTAGATACCCCTACCGTATCGGATAACGAAAAGTGAACAACACCAAGTTCTTGCAGTTTTCCTACCCAGTCTGTAACTATTGCAGTACTCCATTCATCTTCGTACGGGTTCCCAAAACCCATACTGATATATATCACCATTTCCTTATTGGCGCTAGCACACTGATCTAACGTAAATTTGACGGTGTCAAAAGAATCTGCTATACTCTTATTTGTGTTTCTCTGCTGAAAAGTTTCAGATATACTAAACGGAAAACCAAGGTAATCCACTTGTTTAAACTTCACTGCGTCACTAACTCCTCGCTCATTTGCTACTATCACAGAAAGTTTCGATGTTGACTGACTGAGGTCCAAAGCCTCTAGTACCTCTTGCGTATCTCGCATTTGAGGTATCGCTCTCGGAGAAACAAAAGAACCACAATCTATGGTATGAAAACCTACCTTGAGTAGATCATTCATATAGGCTATTTTGGTCTCGGTTGGTATGAAATCTAATATGCCTTGCATGGCATCTCTAGGGCACTCTACTATCTTTACTTCAGCTTCTTTTTGGAATGTTGCCATTACGGTTCAAAAATACCATTTTTGCACTCTTTTTTATAAAATACAATGAACGACGAAACAGCGGCTAAAATGAGTGAAAATAAAGGCACAGAAGACACCCCTAATGTGCCGATTAGCACGAGTACAGACGAGCAAAATAGTGAGCTACGCAAAGCCGTAATACGCTCAGAAGATACTGAACAAGAGTTAGATACATCTTCATTGGAAGAAAAGTCTTTGGAAGAACTTGTGGCCCTGGCTAGTGAGATGTTGGTACTCACCCCAAAAGCAGCAGCAGATAAACTTAAGGTCATAAAAAATGTGTTTTATGAGAAATATAATGCTGCTAAGAACGATGCAAAAGAGTTGTTTGAGCAAGAAAACACCGATCCTGAAGTACATTTCAAGTACGAAAAGGCTCCACTTACCAACCAACTGACAGAAATAGATGCGCAAATAAAGCAAGCTCGCGTAGAAGAAAAACTACGGATAGAACAAGAAAAAAAGAAAAACTTAGCTACTAAAGAAGCGCTCTTAAAAAAACTAAAGGAAATTGTAAGCAATGATGAAACGCTAGACAGCATAAGTCAAGTAAAAGAGATACAGCGCGAGTGGAAAGCAATACGCGTATTGCCAAAAGAAGCCGTACAGGATCTTTGGGACAGGTACAATCTCCTTCAAAATAAATTCTATGATAATCACGGTATTAACATTGAACTTAAAGAATTAGATCGTCAAAAAAACCTAGAGGCTAAGATTGAGCTTACTAAAAAAGTAGAAGAACTGCACAACGAGAAGTCAATCAAACGTTGCTTTATTCTACTGAATAAACTACACGAAGATTTTAAAAATGTAGGTCCCGTTCCTCAGGAAAGTCGAGAGCCCATTTGGCTAGCCTTCAAATCTGCCAGTGATGCAGTCTATGAAGCAAAGCGTGCTGTTTATGAAGAATTAGAGAAAGCAAAAGAAGATAATCTAGCTAAAAAAAATCTCTTAATAGAAAAAGCCGAAGTATTTAATGCCGTTAAACCAGAAACCATTAAAGACTGGAATGAAAAGACGAAGGTGTTTGAAGACCTCTTTAGTGAATGGAAAAAAATAGGTCCAGTACCCAAAAGTGATAAAGATGCTGCATGGACTAAGTTCAATGGCATTAGAAATGACTTCTACACGGGTAGAAAAGCTTTTTTCAAAGTATTAAATGCAGAGAAAGGAACTAATCTAAAAGCAAAAGAAGCCTTATGCGCAAGTGTAGAAGCATTAGCTGAAAGTAAAGATTGGGCCGAGACCACCAAAAAAATACTTAATGCTCAAGCAGAATGGAAAAAAATAGGACCTGTACCAGAAAAAGTAAATCAAGCCATTTGGAAAAGATTCAGGTCTACCTGCGATAAATTCTTTGAGGCTAAAAATGCTGCATTCTCGGGTAAAAGAGAAGAAGAAAAGGAGAACTTAGTCAAAAAAGAGGAATTGATTAAACGGCTGAAAGCGCTAAGTACGAAAAAAGTCACTCACAAAGAGGCATTTGCGGAACTTAAACAGATAAATGCCGAATGGAGATCTGCTGGCTTCGTACCGCATAAGGATGTAAAACGCATTAGCAAAGCATATGACGAAGCAAACAATGCTGTATACACGAAGTACAGTAAGCAAATAGAAGAAGCGAAGGCAGCCAACCTTGGTGAGCATTATGCATCTATAAAAGAAGCGTCAAAAGATGGTATAAAACAACTTGAAAGAGAAGAGTTTGGTATCAAAAAACGCATCGGAAGTCTAAGAGAAGAAATAGCCAGTATAGAAAGAAACATGTCATTCTTTGCTATGTCTAAGACTGCTGAGAAAATGCTTAAGGACTTTGAGGTGAAAATAGAGAAAACTAAAAAGCAAATTGACAAGCTTAAGGTAGAACTCAGTGCTATCAAGAAAGCTAAGAGAGACGATACGTCAGCAGACTCTGAACCCTCTACAGAAGCCTCTGCTGAGTAGACCATGGGGAGTAAACCATATAGCAAGCTTGCTATAGCTGCAGCATATGCAAAGTATTACCTCCGTGCAAGTAGCAAGAACAAGGAACTCACACCTACTGTGTACAACGTCGTAGATGAGGTCTTGTCTGATGCGCGCAAAGTAAAGCACTCAGACATCGAAGCCGAAAGGTATAGGCTACAAAAAAGTAAACAAGTCATATCTTTCACAGACTATGGTAAATCAGGGAATATTTTTGTGAAGAAAGTAGCGGACATAGCAAAGAATGCGCTAAAACCGAAAAAGTACGCTCAACTAATAAGTAAGTTGGTAGCACAACGAGGTGCTAAAACTATCTTAGAGCTTGGCACTTCTTTAGGCATCACTACAGCGTACCTAGCCCGCAATAAAGGCACCGAAGTACAAACTATGGAGGGAGATCCTACTGTAGCAGACATCGCTCAGCACGTATGGAATCAGCTCGGACTCCAAAATATTAGCACCACTATAGGTAACTTTGATGTGACACTGGACCAACTCGAAGGAAAAACCTATGACGTCATTTACATAGATGGAAATCATAACCTAGAGCCAACAGTAAGGTACTTTGATGTGCTCCTTAAGCATTCCAATGCACAAACACTCTTTATTTTTGATGACATTCACTACAGCAAAGGCATGGAAGAAGCTTGGGAAGCGATCAAAGCTCACAGCCAAACCACCACAACCATAGACTTGTTCTTCATTGGACTAGTTTATATCAACCCCTCGCTTGTCAAGCAGCATTTTGAGCTGAGATATTAAAAAAAAATACGTATCAAATACTAAATCATCCAATAGTTGCGTTTTAAGGAAAATTATAAACAAAGTCCAATATGATTAAAGACATTACTACAAACGAAATTATACTCTTAGCTTATAATGAATTACCACCTGATGAGCACAGGGATATACTGCAAAAAATTAACGAGAACAAGGCGCTTAAATCACAATACGAGGCTATCTTGGAAGATATGAAAACATTAGATACAGCCTTCACATCACCTCATCCTACGAGTGTAGAGATCATAAAAGAAGAGTCCTGCTCTTCTTCATCTCTAGAAATGATTTAGCCCTAAACTGAATTAATACGTTAAAAAAGCCGTCTCAACTTTAAATTTGAGACGGCTTTTTAGTATCCAAGAATTACCCTAATACGGATAATTAGCAGTTACCTTCTAAAAACTATAGCTAAAGCTCAAGCTCGGTAGAAATGGAAGCTGGTTTTCGCGCTTATAGTTTACCCTGTCAAAATAGAAAATATTCTCCCTGTTGTACACATTGGTAATCGAAAAAATCGCCTCTGCCTTTCTATTCTCTTTTTTAAGCTCAAATCTGCGCTTTAAGGAAGCATCTAATCTGTGGTAGTACGGCAGCCTTCCTCTATTAATATCGTCGTAATATATTCCTAGCTCTCCATTCTCTGATACAAACTCAGAACTTGCGCCTCCATTAAAATCTAACTGCTCATAAAACCCTTGAGTAAGTGTAAAAGGAAATCCTGAACCAAAGTTCCAGCGGATATTTGCATTCCATTTCAAATCGGTACCAAAATCATAGGAATTCACAATATTGACATTATGCCTTCTATCAAAATGGGGTTGATATTCCCGAATACCGTCATTCCTATTCACTATGTTATACGAGTATACCGTCCATACATACCACTGCTTGTTCTCCAACTTATAGGTGATATCAAATCCGTATGCCTCTCCTTCTTCCACTACATAACTCTCTCTAAGGTAGTACGGTCTGCTTTGATTTGCTGCATTATCGTCAAAAATCTTATCCCTGTTCACATTGGTGACTTGGGTAAACTCTTTGATATATCCTTCTACATTCACTTCCGAGATAGCATTGATATCAAACTCAAAACCTGCTACAGCATGTCTCGCTTTTTGTAGCTTTGAGGTCACCCTTTCTCCCTGAAAATCCGAAGGAAGGTCCCTAGGTCCACTTAGAAAACCATAAAATAAATTTACCACGTCTCTATCACTGACAGCACTCATTAGGTTCTGTGAATATAATCCTGCACTTGCTTTAAAGCGTACCATTGAATTGATATTGTACTTTAAACGCAGTCTTGGTTCCGGAGAGGTTTCTTGAAGACTTGCATAGTATTGTACTCGCATACCTGCCTCAATAAGTACTCTTTTCTGAATGTTTTTGAGATAATTCACATATCCACTTATTTCGCTTGTATTTTCCTCTTGAGAAATCCTTCTGTTTAAGCTATTGAAAATTTCGAAATCAGTCCGAAAACCATTCATTTCTATTCCATACTTTATTTTGTCTAACTCATTGATAAACCTAGAGAAATTGAGGTTTACATTAAACCCATTGATCGCTGACCTCCTGGGCTTATTGTCTAGCTCCGTTTGAGTAATTTCATAATTGCTAAAAGTGATTCCACCATCTACGATGGTCTCACTTCCTCCCGGTACTAAAAGGAACTTGGTGCCTAACCCCCTCGAAGTCCAAGCGTACGACGCTGAACTTTCGAAGTCCACATTATCCTTATAGTCAAATCCAAACACACTGATATTACTCCCCTTTGCCGAATTGAACGTCAATTTTCCATACAAATCACTGAACGTATACGGGAGCATACCGTCATTCACAAAAGGATAAATAGTAGGTGCAGAGTTTTTGAGGTATGAATTCTTGTAGGAAACAATAAAACTACTATTCCCCTTGTCCTGCTCATATTTTTTTAGCGGCCCTTCTAGTAAAAACTTAGAACTGAAGGGACTTGCGTTTATCTTACCTGCTAAATTGGTCTTATTCCCATCTCTAGTCTTCACGTCTACTATAGCACTAATTCTACCTCCGTATTCCGCACTGAACCCTGCAGAGTACACATCTACAGATTTCAATATGTCGGTATCGAACACAGAGAATAATCCAATACTGTGAAACGGATTGTAGACCGTAAGTCCATCTAACATCACCCTATTCATCACTGGAGAACCTCCTCTGATGTAGAGCTGTCCACCCTGATCTCCTGAAAACACTACTCCAGGAAGAACCTGCAAATACTGGACGAGGTCTGGCTCCCCTCCTACGCTCGGTATACGAGTTAGTTGGATGGGTTTAATCGTTGTCTTACCTATGCTTACTTCTTTGGTCTTTCGTACTTTTTCAGCAGATACGCGCACCACGCCAAGCTCATTAGTGATATCCTTGAGATAAAAATTTTGAGAAATAATCCCACTGTTTTTGAATTCCAACTTGGCTGAATCCGCACTGAAACCAACTAAGCTTACTACAGCGTTATAGGTACCTGAAGGAATGTTAGCTATAGTATAAAAGCCACGGTCATCCGTATATGCACCTTGTTTTATTTCCTTGAAAGTAACGAGTGCAGATACTATGGGAGTTCCATTTTCCGCATTATACACAAACCCCCTTAATGTGCCACTCTGAGCAAAGACACTCGCAGCGAAAACCACTAAGAATGTTAAAAATCCTAACCTTTTAATCATCTAATATAATAACGGGCGCAAGCTACTATTTATTAAAGCAACTTTGCTACTCTGACTTAACGTATGTGTCATATTACTTGAGGACTATCTCCTTACCACTTTCAGTTGCTATAATGCCTAGCCCATTCAGAATATTCGTATGAATTACTACTGCATTATTGTAGGAGCCTTGGAAAGTAAGTTCCTTAGCATCCGTAGCACGCTGAATTGAACGGTAGTATTCAAAAAAATCTCGTGATATGCTGGTTAGTTCTACGCGGTATTTATCACCGGTATTTCTACTGACTATACCGCTTGGGGTCACCGTACTAAAGGTTTTGTTTTGGCCATCAAAAAGTTCGTCACTGAATAATATACTAAAATCATTCAACGCAAATGAATTATACTCTGCCAAAGAAGGATCTGATTTTGGAAATACAAAAGGAACCCAAACACCTACGGTTTCATTGAAATAACTCACTTTTAGCCTATAATAATTTAGCTCATTACTGGGGTCATTGAAGTTTACTTGTATCAAGTCACCAACTAAACCTCCAGTATCTATCCCCCCGTTTTCTATCAAGGTTCCTGTTGGATTTACATCAGACGGTATACGCAATGTAGACGCTACATTTGGGTAATCTGGATGACTCACCCGCACTTCAAGGATATCTCCTGCTGCAAAGGTCTGTGGACTGACGTAGGTCTCGGTTATATCACTATACGTTGGCTTGATCTCCACTGCACCTGATTTAATCGTCACTTGAGCATTCTTGATAAGATTAGGAAAAGCACTGTCTATAGACGCTACGCTATTGGTGATTTCTATGCTGATAGACTCATCAGCAGCTATAAGTGAATTCACTACCAATTTAGGCGTGTAATCCTTTAGTATATCGGGTTTAATAGTATCTTGGAAACAACTGCTAAACAGTGATGCTATCAAGATATATAGAATATTTTTTTTCATTTTTTCTGTTCGTTTAATTTAAAACTTAACGATATATGCCACTCCAGGAACGAAAGCCAAGTAAGCTCTATTTATCACAAGGTTGGATAATCCAGCACTTTCAAAATCTGGAGATATATTTAATGGATTACGGGAACCAAGCATGTTATATAAGTAAAATCGCCACTCTTGATCTAGTCCACCGGTAGGTTTTGCTCTCATTACACTTATATCAAATCGTTGGTACACATTTGAACGATAGTTATTTAATGTATTGTACTCCAATTGAAGATTTCCAGACTGATCTCTAAACTTACCTATCGGTAAAGTAAATAGTTGCCCACTTCCTACTATATAGTTGAATCCAAAATTGAACTGAGAGTTCTTATCGGTATAGTTACCGTATATTTTCAACATATGTGGTCGATCAAAACTGAAGTTAAAGTCTTCGTCAAATAAATCGGGAAAGTTTCTAGTACTTCTGCTGTAGGCATAACTGATCCAGCCTGTAAAGAACCCCTTGCTTCTTTGAAGGAATAGTTCTGCTCCATACGCTCTTCCGGTACCTTGTACCACACTGGCTTGCCAGTCTAAATCAGCATTACCCGCATCGGCCAAGTTCGAAACCAATGTTATATTCTCCATCTGCTTGAAATACACATTGATACCTGCAGAATAATCATCTCCTAGCTTCCGCTCATACGCTGCCTCTAGTACGTCTACTTTAAGGGGTAATATCTGCTCAGTAGCCGGCACCCAGAGGTTCTGTGGACTTCCTGCATTTCCTAAGCTTAGCTGACTTATAAACTGATTATGCCTATTATACCCTAGCTTCAGTACATCTCTGTTAGCTAAAAAGAAGGTACCATGAATACGGGGTTCTAAGACCACAGTGCTATTACCGTCAAATTGATAGACTACAGACCTTAAGCCATAATCAAGTTTAGTATTCGGGTTTAACCTAAAAGCATCCTCTGCATATAGCGCCAACTCATTAGATGGCCTATATTTAATATCCCCTGACACTTCTTTAGAATCTGCTACAGTAGGGTAACCAGCAACTACATTCGTGAGTCTGCCGACTAGAAATAGTTTTGTACTGTTTTGCATCCCAAAACTTATATTGTGGTCGTTTTTCCAGTGGTACACCCAATTACTTTGAATACCTATATCACGAATACCTCGTTCTTGAAGTTGTTGAGTATTAGGTACAGAGATAATGCTGGGGTCATATATCTCTTGATCCAGTTCCAAAGAGGTCTTATACCCTGAATAATAGAGAGACTGCTCGCCGCTAAAACGCTTTGATACATAGTTGGTATACTTCACCGAAGCGAGCAGGTTAGACCATTTCTGAGTAATGCCAAAACGCGTCACCACTGAGCCAGAGGTATCTCCGTCATCACTTACAGATAGAAAATACAAGTCCCGAGTATTCATAAAACTAAAGTCTAACTTGTCTTTATTTTTCAAAATTCTACCATAATTCACTTGCAAATCATAAATATTCGCGGTTTGAGAATTTTGGCGAACTTCCTGAGGGAGCAGCAAGTCTATCCAAGATCTCCTTGCAGCTATAGTAAAGTACGAAATCCCTTTTTTGATATTACCCAGATACAGTCCTGCATTCAGCGGAGTCATTTCGAACTCGCCTTCTAAACCACTAAAATCTCGGTCTTTTTCACTCTCTAAATTTATAATCGACGATGAGCGACCACCAAATTTAGCAGGCGCTATACCGCGATATATGCTGGTGTTCTTAATGCTTTTGTGGTGAAAAGTAGAAGATATTCCAAAGATATGATTGAAGTTATAGATAGGTGTACCGTTATACAGCATCAAGTTTTGATCTACGTTTCCTCCACGAACATATAGGTTGCTATACCCCTCGTTGCCTTGTTCTACTCCAGGAAGCATTTGTAACTGCCTATTCACATCCGATTCTCCTAGAAAATAAGGCATATTCTCTAAGTTTTTATTCTTGTTCTTATTCCCGAAATCTAAGAAACCGGCCCGATAACCCAAGTGGTACTCGTTGGACCCTTCCCTTGGGCGCATGAAGACCTTTGTAAAAGCATCGTATCTCAGAGGAAGTCTAACAGTGTCCGTTTGCGGATAAGTAAATATAATCTTACTATCTTGCTCATAGTAGGTAAGTATAAACTCGCCATTATCATTGGTATAGGTAATATTCTGAGTACTGGGTTCTTGTACCTTCACATTATGTATGGGGTTCTCATTTTGATCTAGTACTATCCCACGGGTTACACGTTGTGCAAAGGCCGCATTAGCTACTAAACATGAAAATAAAACCATCGCAAAATATCGCATTCGCAAATATGCTTATGTTTCTTAGTATAAGCAAGGTACAATATACAAACGCGTCTTTTTTTGGTAATTTTCAAAAAAACTAAGGCGGCTAATGTGCACTACTTTTTTCTGTAAAAGTATATGCGATAGGGTATACAGGATATCGCACTGTTAACTGGCAATGAATGCCCACTAGCAGTGACATTATATATCCATTACTCAGCAACACCTGTTCTCTGAACGACGTTTTAAACGTCTTGTATTCCGTTGCTAAATGTAATCTAAACCACCTAAATAGGTAAAAAATCAAAATAATAATGAAACTCCAGTTATAAGATAACATTGGATTGTTTATTTCGCACTGTGAAAAGTATCATATACGTAGTCTTTGCCACTTTACTGTTGTCTTGTGGCAATTCAACCAAGCCAAAAACACAAAAACTACTCGTACTCATTAGTGTAGACCAAATGGGCGCATCGTACTTAGAGGACCCTACCTTTATGCCAATTACACATAAGTCGCTCCTCAGTAAAAGTGCAGTATTCACTCAAATGCACCACTACCATGCACGGACTACTACAGCAGCTGGCCACGCAACGCTAGCCACGGGATGCTATCCCAGCACACACGGCATCGTAGATAACAATGTATATGTACGTGCTTCAGGTATCACTGAGTATTCTATACTTGATACTGCCATACAGTTTGTAGGCGTGGAAAACTGTAAACTCAAAAAAGTAAGCGCAGCTAGACTTCAGAGGCCTACCCTAGGAGATATAGTGAAGAGTACAATCCCAAAAAGCAAGTCTTACAGTGTAGCCCTAAAAGATAGAAGCTCCATTCTAATGGGTGGTAAAAATGCCAACAGAGCGTTTTGGTTTGATGCGGAAAGTACACGAATGGTCAGTTCAGATTACTACCACGAACCCTTTCCTGAATGGGCTCGTAGCTTCACGGGGGACTCGGTAGAGCGTGAATCCATAACCACTGGCTGGATATACCATACACCATACGCCAAAGCTAAATTGGACAGAGATAGTGTATCCTACGAGTGCGGTAAGTTTCTACCTTGGTTTCCCCATACGGTAGCTAGTCTCGATTCACAGTATGTATCCAGTGATAGAGTCGGAAACTTCCTGTGGAACACGCCCTTCGGCGACCATTATGTATTAGCATTTGCTAAGCAACTGATAGCGAAAGAAGCACTGGGTCAGGATGAACACTGCGATGTGCTCACGGTAGGACTTTCAGCAGCAGATGTTATCGGACACCAGTTTGGGCCTAATAGCCGAGAAATAGCAGACTATTACTACCGGTTAGACACGTACATTGACGACTTTAGGACATACCTAGACGCTACAGTAGGTACTGGAAATTACACTATTGCCATCACGGCGGATCACGGTGTAGTACCAATGCCTGAGTTCTCTGAAATTCCTAACGCCGAACGCATAGAGCACAAGCAATTTGACGACGACATGCAACACATAGATAAAGAGCTTCAAACTCATTTCGAACTCTCCCAACCTACACTACTTGCATCTTCCTATAGCGGCGTAGAACCTAATTTCGCCTATTTAAAACTTCATACTATAGATACCACTAGTTACGTGACGTTACTCAAAGAAAAATTGCGAGCTCTTCCATACATAGCAGGTGCGTATAGTCCTTCAGATTACCTGAATTCTGATAAATCGTTTCCTCTACCGCATCTAAGAAACAGTTATGATCCACGATATGGTTATTTCATACAGACCATCCCACAAAAAGGAAACTTAGTAGATATGAGGTCATGTGGTACTACACACGGTACACCCTATGACTATGACACCCATGTCCCTTTCATTATCTATGGACAAGGTGTTTCTGCTATGCAGTCAGATAGCACAGTGTTTACCGTGGATATCGCCCCTACTCTACTCCAAATATTAGGCATAGATGAGGTAACCATGGATGGTGTTAACCTATTAAAATAATACTGCTTTAAAGATGACTAAACCAATCTATTTGTGAGTCCACCGGTTCTTCATTATTCGTATACATCTGATTACTAGACACTGCATCTATCACTCGTGCACTCTTATTGTCCCTCCATTGTAAGTTAAGGTAGTCTACCAATTCAGTCCTTAACACTGAATCATATATGGGAGTCACTGCTTCTACGCGCACATCAAGGTTACGCGTCATGAGGTCGGCAGAACCCATATAGATGGTCCCCGTGGATTCATCACCAAACCAAAATATACGTGAATGTTCTAAGAACCTACCAACAATACTGCGCAACATGATATTAGTCCTAGGAATAAGGCTACATACACCACGAACGATAAGTCTTATTTCTACGCCTTTATCTGCTGCTTCATATAAGGCCGTTATCATACCTTCGTCTACCAGATTATTGAGTTTTAAGAAGATGTATCCCTTCCCACCTTCATTTACTTTTTGTATTTCGCTATCTATGGCATCCATCAAACCTTTCCTGAGGTTTATAGGCGCTATCAGTAAGTGGTCAAAAGTGAACGGAAGGTAAGGCTTATCAAATATCTCAAATACTTTAGCTACATCATTCGTAATACGAACATCTGAAGTGAGTAAAGCTGTGTCACCGTAAATTTCTGAAGTTTTTTCGTGAAAATTACCGGTACTAATGAGCGCATAATTCTTTAATTCACCTTTCGTCTTACGCTGTATTAATAATAGTTTACTGTGCACTTTCAACCCTTTCAGACCGAAATCTATTCGTATATTCTCTTCTTGTAGCTGTTTAGACCACTCCAAATTGGCCTCCTCGTCAAAACGCGCTCTAAGTTCTATGACTACATACACCATTTTACCATTGCGCGCAGCATTCTTTAGGGCCTTTATAATCTTACTCTTAGGAGCTACTCGATATAGACTCATTTTAATAGAGGTAACCTTAGGGTCTATAGCCGCCTCGCGTATAAGGTCTATGATATAATCAAATGGATGATACGGAAAGTGAAACAGAAAGTCTTTATCACTTACTTGTTTCAGCAGTGGCCTAGTTTCATCGATATATTTATGTTCTATCGGTTCTAACTTATTGAAAGTAAGTTGATCATTGCCAAGGCTGGGAAATCCCATAAAGTCCCTGAAATTATGGTACTTCCCTCCGGGTATGAGATTGTCCTCATTGGACATTTTAATATTAGATAGTATAAAGTCTATATGATGCTGAGGCATCTCTTTATCATAGACCAAACGAACTACTCTGCCTTTTTTTCTATTCGCGAGACTCTTAGTGATGCGCTCATAGTAACTCTCACTAAAATCATCATCTAAATCTAATTCAGAATCTCGAGTTACTTTTATAATATAGGACTCTATCTCCTGAGGAGAAAAAATGGACAATATGTATGGCATATTGAATCGAATGACATCATCCAAATAAATAATATGCTTCTCACCGTTGGGACTTGGCAGTACAATAAACCGGGACAAGTAATCCGTGGGCAACTCGATCAACGCATTGATATTTTTCTCACTTTTCTTTTGAAGTGAAATAAAGAGATATACTGATTTATCCTTGAGGTAAGGAAACTTCTTAATGTTGCTTAGTATGATTGGTGTGATCAGGGATTCAACTTCTTTGAGGAAAAATTTTCGAACAAAATGCTGCTGTTCCTCATTGAGATCGGACTCATCTTTTATATAAATGTGATGCACTTCCAACTCATCTAAAATCTCCTCATACGTACTATAAAATACCTGTTGTAGTGAAATTACCTTCTTCTGTATTTCAGCTAAAACGGCGGCAGTCTCTTCAGCTTTTTCAGGATCTACACCATTTAGTGCTTTCTTAAGTCTTAGTGAAGTCGCTACACGGACTCTAAAAAATTCATCAAGGTTATTGGAGTATATACCTAAAAAACGCATCCGCTCTATCAGCGGGACAGTACTGTCTTGTGCTTCCTGCAGTACTCGCTCATTAAAAGATAGCCAGCTTATATCTCTATTCAACATTATCGGGCGAAGTTAAACTATGAAAAATTAGATTATAGCAAATAAGTAATGCTTAGTTTTAAACTGGAAGCTCGTGTCACTTTTTTACCATCCAAAAGTCTATTCCCGTATTGGTCTATAAACTGCTCTTGTAGCTTACCAAACCCATATTTAATGTGGACTTCCACTGGACTGTACCCCCTGTAAAACTGAACTCCTGCTTGTACTGTGGGCATTATCCATGCTCTATTACTGGGTCGTTCCACACCTACAGTGCCTAGATTTAAAATTCCAATTTTATTGAGCTCAAAACCAGCTCCAACATTTAAACCAAAATCCTCATCTACCTTATTGGTTGCCTCTGCACCATAATATAAATTGAGTAACAGTGGAATTTGAATATTCCCAAAACCTTGAGCTCCTACTACATCCTTATTTGCTGAACCAGAGCTACCAAAACCAAATGAGACCGGCGCTGATAGTGCTATTGCAGCTTTATTACTTAACTCTTGAAGATTATACCTTGGGGTGATACCAATGGAGAAAAAGGACTGATAAATAGTCTGCTCAGCTATAGGCACACTTACATCTGTGGGCACATTATTAATTACTTTTTTAGTAATCATTTCGCCTTCTGTCAGTGGACTTGTGATGAAGTCAATAAAGAAAGTGTTTGACAAACCCAAAAATAGTCTGTTTTCGTAATCAAGAAGTCCAGAAGGCTTCCTTCTGCTGGTATCTTCTTGTACTTCGTCACCGTATACAACATCCTGAGCAGAACCCTGGATACTAAAAAAGATGACACTTAACAGTAGTATTTTTTTCATTTTGTATATGCTTCAAAAATAACGTCAAAAAATCTAGATTATGTCTTCAGCAGCATCATTAATACCCTTTTTAACAAAAAAATGATACGAAAGTGGTACTAATAGAGCTATAAAGTATAAACTAGCCTGCCGCTCCAGCAATGACTCAAAAAAGACAGCAATAAAAAGCAATGTGATTATGCCCCACATACTAAAACTGGAGTCTTTTGCCCATGCAAATAAACTGAAGAAAAAAGATAGGATTACGAGTAGACCGAACCATCCATATTTCACACCGTACTCTAAAAACTGGTTATGTGGACCTACTCTATTCTCCTCCAATAAGACACTATCTAATGCTTCATAGGTTGCTGCCATAGCTGCATCTTGTGCTGTTGCGCCTACTCCCAATGGATTAAAACGGATAATGTACACACACATCCGTGCAGCCTCTATGCGCATCCCCATAGATTTATAATTAATTTCCTCACCCTTCCCCCAACTACTCATATCTTCTATGCTGTTCGCTACTTTATTTTGGAATGAGCTACTCAGGCCATATGCTGCTCCTAAAGACACACTCAACGTGAGCACTCCTATCATAATTACTTTGTACTGACTCTTGCGTACAGCGTACACTACCAGCATCACTAGACTAGCACCATAAAACGAGAATAAGCCCGTACGTGAACTTAAGATATGAAAGGATATGAAAATAATGGATAAGATAATTGTGCTAATTATCTTGTGTACCCTATTCCATTTTTCAATCACAAAGAAAGAGCCAAAAAGTAGTATTATCAGCAAGCCATTTAGTACTCCAAAATGGATGTGATGCATACCAACGGGGATATGCTTACTCTGAAGAAGCATAGTATCAAAGTATTCTTTGTGCATGAAATAGTTTCCTACTGCAATCATATTGACCAATGCCACTATACTTGAGATTATGAGTAGGTAGATTAGCATCATCCTTGAATCTGATTTCCCAAAGTGATATGAAGCAGTAAATACTCCTACAAAACCTAAAATAAGCAAAAACTTAGCTGATGCTTGACCCTGAAAACCACTTACTATTACATCTATTAAAACCAAGAGCATCAGTACTACTAAGACCACACTTACCGGTTTAAATGGGGTTTTGAAAAAGGATTTTAACCTCAACAGACTTAGCACTATACACACCACAGTAGCAACACTTACTATAGCCGGCGAATACCACAAAGCTGAAACCCCAAGAAGACTAACAGCGTAAAATAAATAGGTTAATCTGTTTTGAGTAAGCGTATTACCTAGCATAGCTAAGCAGTATTTTGTCTTTAGATTTCACCCCAATAGAAGCGGCAGAAGACTCTGACATCTTTATGATTTCAGCACTGCCTTCAGGGCGATTGAAATTACCTGTTACTTTAACAAATACCGTATTTTTATTTTTAGGATTTGTAACCATTATTACTGTACCTATTGGCGCATTAAAATGAATTGCAAAATTTTTGTCACTGGGTACAGTAGTTCCATCTACTAATACAGTTCCGGTCTCCTCTACTTTCTCTATATTATACTCTACTAGCTTTTCTACTTTAATACTATAACCTGTTGAGCTTTGAGCAGTACTGGTCTCTACTTCTGTATCAAACCCCTTATCTTCATACTCGCTTTTCTTCATTTCCTCTTTCATTCGCTCATAATCCGTTTCTACGACCTCGTCTTTATCCATTTCTATCGTCTTTGCCATCCCATCTTGCACGAGTATTCGCTGCCCCTCAGACAGCTCATTAGATTCTAATCCGTTCAAAGTTTTAATCATTTCCACGGTGGTGTTGTACTTAAGACTCAGTGCATACAGTGTCTCACCTGCTACTACTTTATGGTACTTAGCAAAGGTAGTCACCTCTGATTTACTTTGATCGCCCTCGTTTTGACTTGCCTTATCAGGCTCCATACTTCCATTTGTTCCTTTGAAGTAATCCGTTACCACCTTATCCTCTAGCACAGGTTTCCTATCTGTTGGCACCCAAATTATTTGATCTATTTTGACTACTTTTTCACATCCAGGATTCTCTGCTACTATCTCTTTTAGACTGACTCCATACTTTTTACTGATACTATAGAGCCCATCCCCCTTCTCTACCTTGTGTAAGATATAAGATGTTCCATTTTTCACTTTCGTACCTACAGAATCCGTTTTATGTGCAGATGCTGCGATACTAACGATTAGAAGCAATACGGTGATTATTTTATTCATTATAATGCAAATTTATCTATGATATATTTTGATTTAACAATTAGTTATTCACTTTATTGCCGCGTGTTGTAGTATTGTGGTTAAAATGAAACAAATACTCGTTAAATGCCTACTTATTCTTATGCCTGCCATATCCTTTGGGCAGTTAACGCAAGAAAAAGTAATCATTTTTGACCTCAAGGATGAAATAAATCCTGCTGCCACACGTATTACCCAAAAAGCTGTCAGTCGAGCGAATGAAGAAAAAGCTTCGCTCATACTAGTACACATGAATACCTATGGAGGCTACGTGACAGATGCAGATAGCATTCGAACCACCCTACTCAATACCGACATCCCCGTGTATGTATTTATAGACAACAATGCCGCCAGTGCAGGTGCTCTAATTTCTCTTGCATGTGATAAAATATACATGCGAAAAGGTGCCAGTATAGGTGCCACTACTGTAGTAAATGGTGATGGGGCCAAAGCTCCTGACAAATACCAAAGCTATATGCGCAAGCAGATGAGAAGTACCGCTGAAAGTCAAGGATACGATACCTTAATAAATGGTACCGATACCACCTACACCTATAGACGTAATCCAGACATTGCAGAAGGTATGGTAGATGAGAGTATCGTAGTACCCGGTTTAGACGATAGCCTTAAGGTTATTACACTTACCACTGAAGAAGCAATAGAGTGGGGCTACTGCGAAGGAATCGCCGGTAGTATAGCTGAGATGCTTAAACTAAACGGTTTGGAAAATGCTACAAGAATCAAAGTAGTGCCGTCTACACTAGACAACCTTGTCTCGTTCTTAGCTAATCCAGCTCTTCGGTCTATATTCATTCTTTTGATGATAGGGGGAATATACTTCGAATTACAAACTCCTGGATTAGGATTTCCTATCGCAGCGGCTTTCATCGCAGCTGTAGCCTACTTCGCTCCGCTTTACCTGGACGGACTCGCTGCAAACTGGGAGATTCTTCTCTTCGTAATAGGCGTACTACTCATAGCCGCAGAGGTTTTCGTTATCCCTGGTTTTGGTATAGCTGGAGTGAGTGGCATACTGCTTACAATCACAGGGTTAGTGCTCAGTATGATCAATAATACTGATTTAGACTTTTCTCAAACACGCTCTGAGGATTGGAACAATGCACTAGCAAGTGTCTTCTTTGCGTTACTGGGACTAGCGGCTGTATTCTACTTCTTTGGAAGTAATATATTGAAATCAAAAGCCTTCCAGAAACTAGTACTCCAAGATACCATCGGCGGTAAAGTAAACATACAAACAGAGGGAGAAATAGATGATACTTTTATAACAAAAAAAGGTACTGCACACACTGCCTTAAGGCCTATGGGACAAGTTAAAATTGAAGAAAGGTTATACCAAGCCAAGACCTATGGTGAATTCGTAGATCAAGGTCAAACCATAGAAATAATTGCCATAGAAAACCACTACCTTGTAGTAAAAAGTATAGTATGAAAATAAAATTAACACTACTCCTACTCACATCCATTTTCACACACACAGCCTGTGCTCAGACCGAAGAAGTAAATCTGCAAATAGGTGATACACTGTACTTTGATGCCTGTGATGGAGATAACTATACCTATATCGATTATTACAAAAAGACGCGTTTCGAAAAAGACACCTTGGATACAGATACTATATCTGGGTGGAAATTTTACAATGCTTTTTTTGAAACTGGAGATTTTGATGTCACGCGGATGCCCTGCGAGTTGAAAGGACAGTACGGTATTATCAATCATATTATGCTAGCTACAATAGACGATACTGAAAAAATGGTAGTCATAGCCGTTATTGAAAAAGGTGTATCCATAGCGTATATTATAGAAGAATCTTTTAGCATTGGCGAGGTGGTCTACGCTCCTAAACTATGAAGATACTACTCTTAAGATTCAGCAGTATAGGAGACATCGTACTTACTACTCCCATCATACGATGCATCAAAAAGCAAATACCCCATGCAGAGGTCTATTATCTTACGAAAGATAAGTTCACCTCACTCCTACAACATAATCCATACATAGATCATCTTTATGGTTTTGCAGACGGAGAAGAATCCCAAGCTATTCAGAAACTAAAAGGCCTATCCTTAGATCTTGTCATAGACTTGCATAAAAATACCCGAACCAAGCGTATAAAATCTCAGCTTGGAATACTATCCTACAGCTTCAATAAACTGAATATCCAAAAATGGTTGTTTGTCAATTTTAAGATTAACCTACTCCCTAAAAAGCACATTATAGATCGTTACTTTGACGCACTACTACCATTGAATGTAAAAAATGATAACGAAGGTGTTGATTTTTTCACTTCTCCTAATGCCCATAAATCACAAGCACTTGCAGACTTACCACAGGAGTATTACACACTGGCTGTTGGTGGTACTTATGCTACAAAACAGATTACAGCACCACTCATTTTAGCGTTATCTAAACGCTTAAACAGAAGTATCGTCCTGTTAGGAGGTGGCACGTCTGATGAACAAAAGGCCGCCACTGTTCTATCCCAAACCACTTCAAATAGCATCATCAACAAGGTAAATAAATTGACTATAGAAGAGTCTGCAATAGCTATAAAAAACTCTACAGGTTTATTCACAGGAGATACAGGACTAATGCATATAGCGTCTGCATATAAAGTACCGATTCACACTCTATGGGGCAACACCCACCCTGACTTTGGTATGTACGCTTATAGACCGCAAAATAAACTTGTCTATAACCATCAGGTTCCGTTGAACTGTAACCCGTGTAGCAAATTGGGAAGTGACTACTGCCCAAGGGGGCACTTTAAGTGTATGAATTTACAGAATGTAGAACAAATCGTTAAAAACTGCACCTCCACCGAGAAGGTACAATAAATACCTTTGCCAGAGGATTATAATAGTTAACTAATTACGCATGAGAAAATACCTAATCATTTTTAGCCTTCTAGCGGCATTCAGCCTTTCTGCTCAGAACAAAGTAGCTTTTACTAAACTGGTAAAAGAAACATCAGGAATATATACGTTGGATGGGAGTCCCTATACTGGAGAGTCACTTATACTTTGGCCAAGTAACAATAAGCCTATGCAACGTGTAGAATGGAAAAATGGTAAGATACATGGCACATTCGAAAGTTGGTATGAGGACGGAAAACAAGACCAGATAGTAGGATACAAAGAAGGGGTGCGTCACGGAGAGTTTAAGACGTTTTACACCAATGGAGCCACTGAAGTGCACTGCAGATACAAAGACGGCATACTAGACGGGGCATATATATCCTATTACAAAAGTGGCAAAAGGCAAAAACAAGTCACCTTCGTAGACGGACTGGAGCAAGGTCCATTCAAACTTTACCATACCAATGGAGCCGTAGAGCAAGAAGGAAGCTATACCGACGGTAAACCCGATGGGCTTGTGGTATCTTACGACCGAGATGGAAACAAGAGGAAGGAAATCAATTATAAAAATGGCCTAAGAGACGGAAGATCAACACTCTACCACATTAGTGGTGAGGTAGCAGAGACTGCTGATTATAAAAATGGATATGCTCAAGGTGAGAAAAAAGTATTCACACTTGAAGGAAAACTGTTTTTAGTGGAGAACTATGCGAATGGGAAGCTAGATGGTGTTTCTACTACGTACACTATGAGTGGGTTTCCTTTAGAGATAAAAACCTACAAAGACGGATTACTTCACGGAGAGTACATCCTATACAAAGAGCAAGGAGTGCACACGAAAGGTCAGTACAAAGATGGCCTAAAGACTGGAGACTGGATAGAGAATGCGTTTGCCGAAGGTGGTGCCGATAAAGGCGCTTACATTAAAGGAAAGAAAAACGGACCTTGGGAACTAGGAGCCACCAATATTTTTGGAAAGTGTAAGGGTGAATTCATAGACAACATGAAACATGGAACTTGGGTATACTGGAAGCACAACGGTAAAAAATGGAAGACCGAAAAATGGGATAATGGTGTCCTAATTAAATAAGAACTACTTCATCAATCGAATGACCAAGAGACTCTCTGATTTAGGTATCCTGATGGTTCTAGTCCTTATAGGATTTTGCCTGAAAGGATGGTATATCGGGGAAACAAGCATAGGCACAGACGAAAGTTTCTCTATTTATAGTGCTCAGGCATCAGTAACCAAAATTATTTCAGTACTCAATACCGGGGACAATCCACCACTATGGGAAATTCTTCTGCATTATTGGAATACGCTATGGGGAGTAAATTTGTTGGCATCTCGTATACTGTCCCTAATTTTCAATGTACTGACCATCGTTCCTCTATATTTATTAGGTGAGCGATATATCGGTAAGCATGTAGGTCTTATAGCAAGTCTGCTCTTTCTATCTTCCTCATTTGGCTTATTTATAGCTCATGAGGCCAGAGTGTACAGTCTGATAGGTTTTTTAGCCACCACCTCTTCTCTCCTATTTTTAGGGCTTCAGCACAATCCAGAACGACTACGACAGCACCTGTTACTAGCTGTGGTGAATATGCTCATCTTCTATAGTCACTACTTAGGTGTATGGATTATTGTCGTACAAGTCTTGAGTTTGGTTTTAATTCCTCGTTTTCGCGCAGCGATAAACAGTAAATACCTCTACCAATACTTAACCTTAGCAGTGCTGTGCATCCCACAACTGCCCACCATCTGGAACCGCTTAATGACTTCTGGAACGAATGGAACTTGGATCAGTAAAAGTGGAGGAATAGCTGATATTTATTATATGATCCTGAAGTATACGAATGCTCCTGTGATGGCCGTCGTATTCATACTACTGACCTTAGCTGCCGTAGTGTTTGCTCGAAAACAGCGAGATCAGCAAACTACCATCTATTACCTTACCTTTTGGCTTTGGGTCCCATTGACCATTTCTTTTCTGCTCTCTTATAAAACAGGATTCTTTTTAGACCGGTACTTTTACTTCGTTACTCCAGCGCTTTACCTACTAGGAGCGGCGTGTATTCACTTAATGCTACGTAAACAGAACACAGCAAAGTGGTTGGTATACGGACTCCTTTGCATAGGTATGTTTTCAGGCTCAAAACTACAGAGTAGTGAACTCCGCTACAGTGGGTATCACAAGGATGTAAGACCGTTAGCTACTTTAATGCAGGAATCTCAGAAGGAAGAAAATACAGCTATACTAGTTACTCCAGAATGGTTTACTAAGGATATCATCTATTACTACGATTTTGAACTCTTCACTACCTACTTTGATGAATTCAATGAGCAGGCAAAATTTAAAGCTCCACTAAGACAGCAACACATCTACTGTACCTCTGCACCGTTAATGACAGCGGAACTAGCGGATTATAATCAAATACTGATGATAGATGAGAACCAAGGCAATCTTCATATCACAGACGCTATTCTCACAGAATTAGAGAAGGAATTTGCTCAAGACACGGCTTATAGCTTAGAAACAAGAAGAATTTTCAAGTATACCAGAAAATGAGAGACATAGAAACAAGAGAAGACCTCGATACTATAATGCGTTCATTTTACGAAAATTTACTCGCTGATGATAGCATCAACTACCTATTTACGGATGTAGCTAAAGTAAACCTCGAGGAGCACTTCCCTATTTTAATAGACTTTTGGCACAGTATGTTGTTTGGCTCGCAGACTTATAAAGCCAATGCCATGCAGCCTCATATAGACTTAGCCCGAAAGAGTAAACTAACCAAGAATCACTTTAAAACCTGGCTAGGATACCTCTTTGAAAGTATAGACGCGCATCACGAAGGAATCCTAGCGCATACCATGAAAGCCCGTGCTCAGAATATAGCTGGACTAATGGAGCATAAAGTGGGAGCTAATTAACATGGATAATTACAATCAATCTTTCGCTAAGACCGTTTTTAAGCAGAAAACACTTTACCCAGAATATGAAGTGTGTTCTTTTGAAGAATGTGATTTCACAGGACTAGACTTTAGAGATATTCACTTTGAAGAATGCACGTTTACTAACTGTAATTTCACAGAGGTTAAAATCAACAATACCGCTTTTAAACAAGTGCAATTCGCTGGATGTAAGATGATTGGAATTCAATTTACCAACTGCAACCCGTTTTTACTTGAAATGAATTTTGATAAATGTCTATTGGATTATGCTTCATTCTACCAACTAAACATAAGCAACAGTAAGATAGAAGATTGTTCTCTAAAGGACGTAGATTTTGTGGAGGCTAAGCTACACAAGTCTAGTTTTACAGGCAGTGATTTGTACAATGCTACTTTTCAGCAGACAGACTTGACTCAGTGCAATTTTCGTGGAGCGAAAAACTACAGTATGGATCCCAGCATCAACAAAATCAAAGGAGCGATTTTTTCTAAGGATGAAGTGTTTGGCCTGTTGGTAAAGTATGGGATAAAGATTGTGGTTTAGTTCTCGATACAAAAACATCAGAGATGTTTTCACTCGAACTGACAACACACTCGATACAAAAACATCTGCAATGTTTTCACTCAAACCGACATCCGAATATCAATCCATCTTCCCCTCACTCCACTTAAATAGAGCTAAATCATACTTAATGGGGTCCACAGGGTCTAACACGAGTAAATTATTGGACAATTCTTCTACCGCCTTCCAGTCTTGCTGCTTACGCGTAAGTAATCCAAAATGGAATGCTGCTCGCTGCACGTGTACATCGAGAGGGCACTTTAGCTCAGACGGTTTTATAGAGTGCCAAATGCCGAAGTCTAGGGTGTTGATGGTTCTTGGTGTGGAGAGAAGGTCAGGGTCACATTGAGCGGAGTCGAAATGTCGACTCTGATCTAGCTCGGCACCAGCTCCTTGCTCTTCTGCTCTCAATTCGTTCACCCTTTTACTCCGCTCAGGATGACGAATCACCTGACGATCAGAATGACTGTTTCCCCTTACCATCCATCTAAGATACATATTCAGCCGCTTGGCAGATGAATTTTTAGCTGGATTAGCGATGTGTTTTCTGGTACGATCGGGTGCAAAGTCAAAGGCAAAGAAGGATTGATGGAAGCTAGAAATCTTATCCTTCATGGTATCTCCTACAAAATGGTCCTCTAACGACTTACCGGCTGTATACCAGTGTTTTAGTACTTCTATAAAATAGAGTACATCCGTAGAGTTGAATGTGCGGTGAACAAACTTCTCGAATTGCTTTAACTCCGTATCTGAATGCTCCACGATAAAACGGTGTGGCTCCTCTCCCATCCAGTACATCAGTTTATTGGCATTATTGATGATCGTCTTCCGCTGTCCCCAAGCCAGTATCGCAGCAAAGAATGCAGAGATTTCTATGTCTTCTTTGGTAGTAAATCGATGCGGAATACTGATAGGATCATTATCTATAAAATCCTGCGGATTAAGGTTTTGGAGGATGGTATCGAGTTGGGATTTGACTTTGGTGATGTTCATTTTACAACTTAGTCCAGTTCTCAATTATTATCCCGTCTAAATTCTTAAAATGTTTTTCATTATTGGTAACTAAAACCATATTATTAGCTAGTAAATAAGTACTCAAAAGTCTTCAACTACTCTATTCGTAGATCCAGAATCTTTATTATCTTTCAAGATTTCTTCCGCACTTTCATCACCATTCCAAGCACCAAATAAATTGTCAGGCTGATTTGGTTTTTTATCCATAAACTTTTTTAGCTTGTCTATGAGCGACTGCTTTGTAGAATCCCTAAGTGTCTGTAATAACCGAAAATAGGACTCTAGGAGTGATGACTTAAATTCTAATGATTTCATCTCTTACAAATATACTATTTATCGTTTTACTGCTAAAACTTGCAGCTTTTAGGTTTTCTATTCAATTTATCAATATACTGCAATTAGTCTTAACCTTATTTTTTAACTTAAACTTCTACCCCTCAAACCCCTTCAAATAATCTATCTACCTCTACTTCTAATCCCTTGAAATGCTTGCTTCTAGCTTTTTCTCCTTCGGTGAATAATTTCGAACCTGAGAACTCGCCATTAATGAGTGTATAGACTATTACATTACGCTCCATTGGATTTACTATCCAATATTCGGGTAGGCTAGCTTCTAGGAAAATGAGAACGACCTGCCACAGACGATAACACCTATGTGGCTTTCTACGAGTATTTTGAAGTTATAGACCCAGCCTCTTTCCCAGGCGGTGATACAGAACTAGCAACTCTCTTCTTTCACCCTTCGACTAAGCGTGTGCTGAGCCTGCCGAATCGCTCAGGATGACCGCTCAGTGGAGGGGATGTCTCGATAGCTATCGGGAGTGCGACAACTCAAAATGCAGGGCTTTATACTTTTAGGTTTTTGTAATACTTTTTTGAAAAAGTTTAAAAACGACCATAAGAAGTTTCATAAACACATAAAAAACTAACACTCGTGCATAAAGATAAGGACGATTACTTTTTAAGAGCCGTTCAGCACCTGTCAAAACAGAAAGGTAGTCACATTGAGCGGCAGTCGAAATGTAGACGGCATCAAGGCTAGCAACTCTCATTGTTCACCCTTCGACTAAGCCTGTGCTGAGTCTGCCGAAGTGCTCAGGATGACAAAGAGCCTAAGTGCAAAGAATAACGAAAGCCTTGCGACAATGCAAAGCTTCAAGGTGCCGTCAGAGTCTGATCACTCAAACTCACAAACAAAGAAAAATCACCAAGCTAGAGCTTAGATAAAACTTCTTTTACCATCTTCAGGTTGTAATCATTGATTTTTTGATGGGTTGGCATCCATCCGAGTAAGAATCGCATAAAATCTGTACACGCCACCCGGTATAAGCCTTTCCACTCCTGTTCCAGTGCATCGAAATCTATGGATGGGGAAACAGCAATGCGAAGTTCTCTAAAATAGCAGTCAAGTAGCTCTTTCTCGTACATCTCACATTCATCACCAGACATACAACTCCCCAAGAAGTAGGCTACATCCTTCATTCCACATCCTCCACCCACGTATTGAAAATCTACAGCAGCTACTTTTCCATCTTCCGAAAAACAGAAGTTAGCTAATTTAGCATCTCCGTGTACAATGGTTTGGTAATTAGCTTTGTTCAACACTTCATCAATGCGTGAGGCTGCATCTTTTAGTTGTTTGTGCTCTATCAATTCCCATTCATCGGGTCTAGTGGCGAGGTGCCAATAAGTTCCTACTTCCCAGAGTCCAGTAGGTTCGAAGTTCATAAATCTACCGTGGAAATGAGCCAACCATTTTAGGCAGGCTCTCACTTCCATTAACGTTAATTCTTGCTTTCTCAGTGGGTAATCTATATCTAGATCCTCTAGGATAATCCACTGCTGCTCTTTCTCGGCATACCCACCTAGATACTTCGGTACCTTACAGTCTGCAGAACACTTCGCACTCCAGTACTCGTACCAATACGTTTCCACTTCATAAGACTTCACCTTGCGTTGATGCGAAATATCTGTATCCCAACCTCTGGGGTGTTTCCCTTCTGCTCTCAAGTCGATGTGCTTAACTACAGCAGTAACGTAAGCCGATCCTTCCAAACTATAACGCACTATCTCACCGTACCCGCTCCACAGTGACTTAATGACTTCTAGCTCCTTGCAATCCGAAGCTGTGGTAGCTTTTAATATGTAAGTTTTGAAATTAGAATTCATGTAATTAGAAAAACACGCCAATTACTATTTAACAAATCCACCAATTTACTAATCACCGAAGTGCCACCTCCAAATCTGCGATCAAATCCTCCGCATCTTCTATGCCTACACTCAGGCGAATCAGCGAATCTACAATACCTGTTTTTTCTCGTTCTGCCTTTGGGATACTGCCATGTGTCATCGTAGCGGGATGACCGATAAGGCTCTCTACGCCACCGAGGCTCTCTGCTAAGGCAAATACGTTAGTACCTACAGCAAGCTTCTTAGCATCTTCTAAGCTATTTCCTTTTAGACTAAAAGAGATCATTCCACCATAACCTCGCATTTGTCGCTTGGCTACAGCGTGGTTGGGGTGATCTTCGAACCCTGGCCAGTATACCTTATCTACTTTAGGATGTGTTTTGAGCCACCGAGCTATCTTCTCGCCATTTTCGCAGTGACGCTGCATACGCACGTGGAGTGTTTTAATACCTCTAAGTACTAAAAACGAATCCATAGGAGCAGTCACCGCTCCACTACTGTTTTGTATGCGGTACATCTCTTTTGCTATACCCTCATCATTACATACCAATGCTCCCATTACTACGTCTGAGTGTCCACCAAGGTACTTTGTAGCCGAGTGCATCACGATGTCCGCTCCTTGGTCTAGTGGATTCTGTAGATACGGAGTCGCAAATGTATTGTCCACGGCTAGCAGCACTCCTGTTTCCTTGGCTAACTTGGCCACAGCTTCTATGTCTATAATATTCATCATAGGATTCGTAGGTGTCTCTACCCATATCAGCTTGGTATTTTCGTTGATGGCATTTTTAACATTTTGTATATCAAGCATGTCCACAAAGTGAAAGACGATACCATACTTTTCAAATATCGTCTTAAATATACGGTACGTACCTCCGTATAAGTCATCTGTAGATATCACTTCATCGCCCGGATTTAGCATTTTAATCACGCAGTCTATAGCCGCTATACCACTGGCAAAGCAAGCTCCATACTGACCGTTTTCTATAGCTGCTATATTACTTTCTAATGCGCTTCTAGTAGGATTAGCCGATCTACTGTAGGCATATCCTTTGTGGACTCCTATCCCCTCCTGCACGTATGTACTCGTCTGGTAGATAGGTGTCATGATGGCTCCTGTAGCAGAATCAGGCTCCAGTCCTCCGTGTATTGCTTTTGTTCCGAATTTCAAAGTAAGTCTAAGGTTAAGTTTAAAAATATGTTTAATGCTCTTCGCTAAAGCGAATTAATCAATTGAAATACAAGTTTAGCTTTAAAAACCAACAATTCAAGAGCCCTAGTAGAGTCTTATCCCCGTTTTCTATACCTAGATTTAGTCCGAAGTCTCGAACTTACACTTT
>ERZ807291.1786-NODE-1786-length-34056-cov-75.904885_pt1 | contig 34056 bp, 35 predicted proteins | sample MGYA00521257_ERZ807291 | MGnify/ENA primary metagenome ERZ807291 (study PRJEB31413, sample SAMN03169783) | marine metagenome | biome: Marine; feature: Water; material: Subsurface seawater | place: North Sea | collected 2011-04-28 | depth 1 m m ...
ATTTTGATTAAGCGGTTTTAATCATTCAATAGAAATCTAAAAAGTCCGTAAAGCTGAATCGAGTTTTACGGGCTTTTTTCATTTAGAAACTATCGTATTCTGAAGGATTAAGGAGTAAACCTTAAGGCCACTATTAATTACTCCCTCGATATATTTGTCATGAACTGGGCTCGTTTCAGTTCCTACAATAAACAAACTGTCTTCGAATTGGTCTTGCCGATAAACTCTATACCAATAAAAGAATAGCCGCTAAAGAGCCTTTTTGAGAATAGCTCGATTGATGTTTCTAATTGCTGCTGGGCCTTCATATATAAAGCCTGTATAAAGTTGGACCAAAGCTGCACCAGCTTCAAGTTTTTCGATAGCATCTTCGGGCTTGTGAACCCCACCTACTCCAATGATCGGAAATGCCTTATTGCTTTTTTCGCTTAAAAAACGAATAACTTCTGTACTTCGATTTTGTAACGGCTTACCACTAAGTCCACCCGCTTCTTGGGTTAGTTGTTCTGGAGACTTCAAATTGGCTCTGCTTAATGTTGTATTACTGGCTATAACACCGTCGATTTTCACCTCAGCCATGATACTGATGATGTCTAAAAGTTGATCATCTGATAGGTCTGGAGCTATTTTAAGTAAAATAGGTTTTGGCTTTTCGTTTTTATCGTTGCGCTTCTTCAACACAGAAAGCAACTGAGTGAGTGGCTCTTTATCTTGAAGAGCTCGAAGATTGGGCGTGTTCGGAGAACTAACGTTGACTACAAAGTAATCGACATAATCAAAAAGTGCATCAAAACAATAGATATAGTCGTCGACAGCATTTTCGTTAGGTGTCAATTTATTCTTTCCGATATTCCCGCCAATAAGGATGTTCTTATTTTTCTTTAACCGTTCAACTGCTTCATCAACACCGAGGTTATTGAATCCCATTCTGTTGATAATGGCTTGGTCATCTTGTAAACGAAAGAGGCGCTTCTTAGGATTCCCTGCTTGACCATTGGGCGTTAATGTTCCAATTTCAATAAACCCAAAACCAAAATTCGATAACTCTTTATACAATTTGGCATCTTTATCAAAACCTGCTGCAAGACCTACTGGGTTTTTGAAAGTTAAACCAAAGACCTTACGTTCCAGAGCTGGGTGCTCAATACAATAGATTTTACGGATTAAAAAAGCTACTCCTGGAATTTTAGAACCCCAACGAATCATCGCAAAAGAAAAGTGATGGACACTTTCGGGGTCAAAAAGAAAAAGAAATGGTTTTATGATGAATTGATACATGAAATCTAAATTTAAACAAAAATAAAAAAACCAACCCGATATGGGTTGGTTTTAGTTGTAATTAAATAAATGGGGTTTGTTCTTTTCTATGCATTGAGTTTAGCACTCATTTCTAAAGAAATTGAAGAACGTTCCATTTTAATTTTCCCAGCCAAAGTCTCTACAACACACGTATTATCTTTATCGTTAAGCTCTGCTATTTTTCCATGAATCCCACTTTTGGTAATCACTCGATCTCCTTTTTTGAGACTATTCATGAATACTTTTTCTTTTTTAACTTTTCTTTGTTGAGGTAATATAATAAAGAAAACAAAGATGACGAGCATCAATAATAAAAAGGGTACTTGACTTGAAAATCCTTCCATTGAAATCGGGTTTAGTTGGTTTGTTGAAGACGAGCAGCTTGTGCAGCTTCACGTTGTTGTTGTTTTACTGGATCAGCAGTAACCATCGCTTTGATACGAATTGTTTCTCTACCAGTATCCGTATTCGTTGTAATTGTAACTGTTTTTTGCTGTAAGTTAGGCTTGTTACTTGAATCGAAGCTTACACGGATTTCGCCAGTTGCACCAGGTGCGATTGGTAAATTCTTAGGGTATTCAGGTACAGTACATCCACAGCTACCACGTGCGTCTTGGATAATAAGATCTGATTTCCCAGTGTTTGTAAAGGTAAATACTGTTTCTACACGAGATCCTTCTTGAATTACTCCAAAATCGTGAATTCCTTTGTCAAATGACATTACTGGAGCATTTGAAATAGCTTTTGAAGCTGATGCTTGAACAGCAGATGCTGCTGGTGCTGCTTTTTTTGTTTCAGTTCCACCACAAGAAACTAGTGTTAGTGTAGCGATTGCTAGAATAGATAAAAATAGATTTTTCATAATTATAATTAGTTCATTAAGATTTCAAAAATAAGGAAAAATTTACAATAATCCACGTCCTTGTTTATTCATACGATTTGTTTTTTCATACTCTTTTACGAGACTATCCAAAACACCGTTGATGAACAAATTACTTTTAGGGGTAGAATACTCTTTTGCAATCTCTAAATATTCGTTTAAAGTAACCTTCGGAGGAATATTAGAGAAGTAAAACAATTCAGCTATTGCTAGTTTGATGAGGATCGCATCGAGGTTGGCTATCCGCTCTGAGTCCCAGTTCGGTGTTTTTCCATCCAACTCTTTTTGAAGTACTTCTTCGTTAGCAATAGCTTTTTCAAAAAGTTCAATTCCGAATTCAATGTCTTCTTTATTTTCATTGAAGTCAGGGAATTCTAATGAGCTTTGAGAGTCAAGATCTAAACGTTTTAGTTGTTTAAGTAAAAAGGTATTTACTAAAGGTAAATCATCAATCCAAGTCATATTCAGATCCTCAAAATAATGATACAAAGAATCGTCGGGTGCAATGACATCTTTAAACAAAGACACTACAAAACGAATTTGTTGCTCGTCGGTAGGTTCTGTCAACGCACTATACTCCTCGAATAATTCGCTCTTCAATAAGGATGTGTATATTTTTTTAATGTAATCGAACTCCAATTCCCAATGATTCATTTTTTTAGAAGAAATGAACAGGTCAAGTTTTTTATGCTCTGCCAAAAATATTAAGCATTTATTGTTGGCGATAATTTGATGTAAAGGAGCAAATGAGTCTTGTGTTCTTATTTGAGTCTCATTAATCTTATGCTGGTTTGTGGCATGCTGGTGAAGTGCTTTAAAAAAAGCAAGCTTTATCAAATAAAGGTCGAAAACACCTGTAAGGCTGTTCTTGATGAATTTAACTTCATCCGTGAGGGAATTTTGATTTCCATTCGAAAGGGCATAAACAGATTGCATTATTTTTATTCGAACGTGTCTTCTTGTGAGCATGTATGAGAACTTTTATTTGTGGTACAAAAATAGTGTTTTGAAAATGACTGCCCACCTACTTCGAGCGATTTTTTGTAAATAAATTTCCTTTTTTTTCTACCCGCGCATTTGTGTACCTTTGAACATCTTTAATTGTATATGAAAGAACTTAAATACCTCAATAAATATTTATTTAAATATCGTGTAAGCCTCTTTTTTGGGGTTTTAATCACCATTATAGCACGGATTTTTTCCCTTTTTGCGCCTCGTCTTATAGGAAATTCACTCACGGCAGTTGAACGTTATATTCTAGATGACTCCCTTGGACTTGATGTGATTAAGGAAGAGCTTTTCTGGAATATTATAATCATCATATCTGCTGCATTGATCGCTGGATTCTTGACTTTTCTAATGCGACAAACAATTATCAACGTCTCTCGTTATATCGAGTATGATCTGAAAAATGAAATCTTTGAACACTATCAAAAATTATGTTTGAGCTTTTACAAGAACAACCGAACCGGAGACTTGATGAATCGTATAAGTGAAGATGTAGGGAAAGTTCGTATGTATTTTGGTCCTGCAATTATGTATAGCATCAACACCATCTCCCTTTTTGTAATTGTCATTTCTTATATGGTTAGTATAGCCCCGCTTTTAACAGTATATACCCTGCTTCCATTGCCAATCTTATCGCTTGCGATATATAAATTAAGTAAAGCAATTAACACTAGAAGTACTGCCGTTCAAGAAACACTATCGGATCTTTCTACTTTTACACAAGAATCCTTTAGTGGCATCGCTGTTATTAAATCTTACGGGATTCAGTCTAAAATCAACGAAGACTTCGCAGAACTGACTTTACTGAGCAAAGAGAAAAATGTTGATTTAGCAAAAATTCAAGCTTGGTTTTTCCCGCTCATGATCTTGCTTATTGGATTCAGTAACATTTTGGTTATTTTCATTGGTGGAAATCAATACATCGAAGGCACCCTAGAAATAGGTGTTTTGGCAGAGTTTATAATCTATGTAAATATGCTTACTTGGCCTGTAGCCACTGTCGGTTGGGTAACCTCAATCGTTCAACAAGCCGAAGCTTCACAAAAAAGAATCAATGATTTTCTAAAAGAAGTACCCAAAATCACCAGCGGAAGTTTAGACCAAACCATTGAAAAAGGGACCATTGAATTTAAGAATGTAAACTTCACTTACAAAGAAACTCAGATTCAAGCTGCAAAGAACATTAGTTTCAAACTCAATCCGGGGGAAACTCTGGGAATTATTGGGAAAACTGGATCAGGAAAGTCCACATTATTGGATTTAATTAGTCGCCTGTACGATGTTGACGAAGGCGAGATTTTAATCGACGGTATTCCGATTCAAGACTATAATCTCTCTGGGATTCGATCTGAAATTGGATATGTACCTCAAAACCCTTTTCTATTCTCAGAAACCATTGAACGTAATATCCGTTTTGGAAAACAGGATGCCAGCTTCGAAGAGATTAAAGCTGCGGCTCAGAGCGCTGCAGTTGCAGAGAACATTGAACAGTTTAAAGAAGGATACGAAACTCTCTTGGGTGAACGAGGCGTTACTCTTTCTGGAGGGCAAATTCAACGAATTTCAATTGCGCGAGCCCTTATTAAAGACCCTAAAGTATTATTATTTGATGACTGTTTATCTGCCGTTGATGCAGATACTGAAGAAGAAATTTTGAAAAATTTGAAAGAGCGTTCAAAAGAAAAAACAACCCTAATCGTAAGCCATCGAATTTCCTCTGTTATGGACGCCAACAGCATTGTTGTTATAGATCAAGGGACAGTTATTGAACAAGGAACACATGCAGAGTTGATTAATAACGATGGTTTTTACAAGGAATTATTTCAAAAACAAAATACAGAAAGACACCAATAATTTTTTTTTGTTTAATATTTTATTCATTTTTACACTTAATTACAGTCCTAAGTTAAACAAAATTGAAAGTGGTGATGGAAATTAAACAAGAAGAAATTTACTCCAAAGTACTCCGTGCTGGAAGAAGAACATATTTTTTTGATGTAAGAGAAACTAAAGCAAGTGACTATTATCTTACCATAACTGAGAGTAAGAAGTTCAGCAATGATGATGGAACTTTTTTTTATAAAAAACACAAAATATACCTCTACAAAGAAGACTTTCTAGAATTTCAGGATATTCTTGGTGAAATGATTAGCTATGTAATTAAAGAAAGAGGCGAAGAAGTCATTAGTGAACGTCATCAAAAAGACTTTAAATCCGAAGACTTGAAAGCTGTTGGTAAGAGCGCATCAGAGAACTTTACAGATTTAAATTTTGAAGACATATAAGCAATCTTCATTATAAGCATTCCTACCATTGTTGTACCGTATTTTTTTTTACCTTTAAAAGGATATTGATTCCATTTAATATATTAATTAGATACTACTGCTGTGAAAAAAACTACAACATTACTCGCCCTACTATGGATAAGCTTCTTTGGATATGCACAAACAGATGCATCATATTATCTCCCATCGGACCATGAATACGATACCACTATTCCAACACCTCAAAGTGTATTGGGTTTTAATGTTGGTGATTGGCACGTAAGTCATGATAAACTAGCAGAATACATGAAGGTATTGGCACAGGCTTCAGAACGTATTTCAATTGAAAACAGAGGAACTACGTATGAAGGCCGTCCACTTCTTCTGTTGACAATTACAAGTCCGAAGAATCACAAAAATATTGATCAAATTCAAAAGCAACACATGATGTTGTCCGAACCCGAAGGTCAGAGTTTAGATCTCAGCGCTATGCCTACAATAGTATACCAGGGTTTTTCAATTCACGGAAACGAACCCAGTGGAGCAAATGCTGGTCTAATGGTTGCTTATCACCTTGCAGCTTCTCTGGATGCTAGCGTAGCTGAACTTCTTCAAGACGTTGTGATCTTGTTTGATCCAAGCTACAATCCAGACGGATTACAACGTTTTTCTCAATGGGCAAACACCCATAAAAGCAACATTCTTAACCCAGACTCAAACGATAGAGAGTATACGGAGGCATGGCCAAGAGGAAGAACAAACCATTATTGGTTTGATATGAACCGCGATTGGCTGCCTGTACAATTACCAGAATCTAAGGTTCGTATTCAAAGTTTCACAGAATGGCTTCCAAACATACTAACGGATCATCATGAAATGGGAACCAACGCTACCTTCTTTTTTCAACCCGGAATTCAGTCACGAGTAAATCCACTTACTCCAAAAATGAATCAAACCCTAACACGTGAGATTGGAAATTTCCATGCAGAAGCACTAAACAAAATTGGATCTCTTTATTATACCGAAGAAAGTTATGATGACTTTTACTATGGAAAAGGGTCTACCTATCCTGATGTAAATGGAAGTATCGGAATTTTGTTTGAACAAGCAAGCTCAAGAGGACATATACAAGAAAGCGATAATGGCGTGCTTACTTTTCCTTTCACGATAAGAAATCAATTCAATACAGCCTTATCTACTCTCAAGGCTGCAAAGAACATGCGCATAAAACTCTTAAATTATCAAAGAAAATTTTATAGCGATGCGCTTAAAGAAGCAAGTCAAAGCAAACAAAAGTCTATTGTCTTTGGAAACAGTAAAGATCCTGCAACTGCCTACCGCTTAGCAGAAATTCTGAAACGTCATAAGATACAGGTGCACTCTTTAGCTAAAAATTCAACGGTAAAAGGAAAGAGATATGCCAAAGAAGCGAGCTATGTAGTTCCGTTGAATCAAAAGAAAAGTAAGTTGATTCATGCTATGTTTGATACACAGACTAAATTCAAAGACAGTTTGTTCTATGATATTTCAGCTTGGACTTTTCCATTATCATTTAACGTAAACTATTCCTTTGAAAAATCAATAGCCCTCGCCGGTTCTGAAATCAAAACACTAGCAATAGCAGACGACAAAGCAATTGAACAGTCGTCTTACGCTTATCTTTTGGAAGGACATGGATACTATACTCCCAAATTTCTATACACCCTTTTAGATGCAGGAATTCGTATTAAGGTCGGACTAAAGCCTTTCTCTATTGAAGGTAATTCATATGACTACGGAAGTTTAATGATTCCTGTAGCCAATCAAAACATGAACTCAGAAATGCTTCATAAAAAAATCAGCGAAGCTGCTACAGGTCTCATGCTTACTATTCGATCGGTAAGTACAGGTCTAACAGAAGGAATTGATTTAGGGTCTCGGAATTTTGAAACCCTCAAAAAACCAAGTGTTGCTGTTTTAGTTGGAGATGGAGTTCGAAGCTATGATGCCGGAGAGATATGGCACTTAATGGATACACAATACGAAATTCCAGTAACCAAGATTGATGTACGTCAACTAAATCGAATTGATTTGAGCCGTTACACCCACTTAATCATTCCGAGTTACTCTGGAAGCTTATTGAATTCTAGCACCAAGAAAATTGAAAGTTGGATTAAGACTGGTGGTTCTTTAGTTGCCTATCGCGATGCAATCAAATGGGTGAATAAATCGGATCTTGCTAAGGTTGAATTAAAATCATTTAAACGTGAAGCTACTGGAGTAGCTTTTGATCAAAAAGATAATTACCGTGGTGCACAAAACATTGGTGGAGCTATTTTCAATACAGACATCGACAGAAGCCATCCCATCAACTTCGGGATTGAACAGAGTACTTTGCCTATTTTCAGGAATTCTAGAATCTTTATGGAAGCAGACAAACAGAGTTATAATAACCCAATTCGTTACACCAAAAAACCACTTCTTAGCGGATATATTTCAAAAGAGCAAATGAAACTTTTAAAAGGAAGCGTTCCGTTTAAACATGTGCGTAAAGGGAGAGGGAATATCATTCTTTTGACCGACAATACTAATTTCAGAGCTTATTGGTATGGCACCAACAAAGTATTTGCAAACACTTTATTTTACGCAAATTTCATGCGTTAACATTATAGTCCAAAAAAAAAGTAAAAACCCCCAAAGAGATGGTTCTCTTTGGGGGTTTCTTATTGGAATACTTTGTGGGATTAGCTTTTACTTTTGAATACATGATCCAAAATCCAAGCAGGACCGACTAATAAGAATTTAATATCATCAAGGAAAGACGGTTTTTTTCCCTCTATTTTATGTCCGTAAAATTGAACAATCCAAGCAATAACAAAAATCACAACTGAAGCTTTCCATAAACTCATTTGAAGGGCTAATTGGAAATTCCCAAGAATACATAGAATTGCAAAGCTTAAAATCAAGAACGTCATTTTCAATGATAATCGGATGTAAAAAATCATCAAAGGGATTAAGGAAACAACACCCCAATTCGCAAACAAAGGGTTTTCGATTCCAGTTACGCTAGTAATAAGACCCGATGGAATACACATTAACAATCCTACAATAGAAAAGAAAATTGCAGGGACACAAAAATAGTGGATGATTTTATTGGTTTTATTCTGATGGCTCACTGCATACGCGTCAAGCAATTGTTGTAATGTTTGCATAGTCTTGATTTTTTATTGAAATTACAATTAATTATTTAATTCATCAAAATGGCACTTACACCTTCAACCATGCTTCCGTTGCAGCACATGGCACCAGACTTTAACTTATTGGATGTTATGCATCAAGAAAATATTTCACTTACCGAATTGAAGGGAACGAAAGGAACTTTAGTGGTTTTCATGTGCAATCACTGTCCTTTTGTAATTCACTTATTGGAGCATTTTAATCGGCTTGCAGATGAATTGAAACCTCAAGGAATTGCAACCATTGCTATTTCTAGTAACGACATCGAGAATTACCCGCAAGATGGCCCGCAACAAATGGTAGCCCTTTGTAAAGAATACGGAATATCTTTTCCCTACCTCTATGATCCTACTCAAGAAGTAGCAAAGGCATATGATGCAGCTTGCACCCCTGACTTTTACCTCTTTGATGATGAAAGTAAATTGGTATATCGTGGGCGATATGATGCATCAAGGCCTCAATCGAGTACGCCAATCACTGGGGAAGATTTGAAAAATGCTGCGTTGAATTTGATCCATAAAAAACCCATATCCGAAAATCAATTTCCGAGTATGGGTTGTAATATAAAGTGGAAGTAAACTTATTTTACTATTTAAAATCTACAAGTTCAACTTCAAACTGAAGTGTAGCATCTGGTGGAATTACGCCTCCTGCACCAGCAGAGCCATATCCTAAATCAGCAGGAATTATAAAGGTTGCTTTTGCCCCTTTAGACAATAATGCAATTCCTTCATCCCAACCTTTGATTACTTGACCAACACCCAAAGCAAAATCAATGGGTTGATTGCGTTTGTAAGAAGAATCAAAAACAGTACCGTCTAATAAGCTTCCTTTATAGTGTACAGAAACATTTTGTCCTTGACTTGGAGAAGCTCCAGCTCCTGGAGTTTCTATTTTATAAAACAAACCAGAGGCTGTTTTTTCATAGCCTTCAGTTACACTCGCTAATGCAGCTTCCTGTGCTTTCTTCTGTTCTTCAATTGCCTTCAGGCGATTGGATTCAAAATTTGCAAAAACATCTGCAGCATCAAAAGCTTCGGCTGCTTGCCCTACACGAATAATCTCTAAAGTATCAATAGTGTCATTTTGAGCAATTGCGTCAACGACATCTTGCCCTTCAATCACACTTCCAAAAACAGTATGTTTTCCGTCTAACCATGGCGTTGCAATGTGGGTAATAAAAAACTGGCTACCGTTGGTACCAGGTCCAGCATTAGCCATTGACAAAATACCAGGCTTGTCATGTTTTAAATCTGGGTGAAATTCATCATTAAATTGATATCCTGGTCCTCCAACTCCCGATCCTTGAGGGCATCCTCCTTGAACCATAAAGTCTTCGATAACTCTGTGGAATTTCAAACCATCGTAGTAGGGAGTCCCCTCGGCTTGAACATCATTTTTAATAGTTCCTTCTGCAAGACCTACAAAATTCCCCACTGTACCTGGAGTTTCAGTATAGGTAAGTGCGAGTAAAATAGCTCCTTTAGGAGTAGAAAACTTAGCGTATAGACCGTCTTTCATCTGTTGTATGTTGTTGTTTTAAAGCAGCAAAGATAAAGAAGTGTAAACGAGTAAATCGATAAAAAAGAAAGAAATTAATTTGCTACGTCACTCATAAACTTAATGCGGTAAAGACGAATATCTTCTTCTTCATATTCCCCATCAAACTCTTCAATTGCTAGAGCAATATCGTCAGATTCAGCTTCCATGAAGTATTCATGTAGTTCTTCTTGCTGATCTTCATCGAGTAATTCATCAATCCAATAACTAATATTCAATTTGGTTCCTGAAAAAACGATGGTTTCCATTTCTTCTACAAACGTAATCATATTCATCCCCTTTGCAGCAGCAATATCATCTAATGGTAATTTTCTGTCTACATTTTGTATCATGTACAGTTTTAGTGCTGAATTTGCTCCGGTGCTTTTAACGATTAAATCATCAGCGCGTAAAATCTCATTTTCTTCTGCGTATGATTTTATGGTAATTAAGAAATCTTGACCGTATTTAACTGCCTTTCCCTCTCCCACACCATTAATGTTTTTGAGTTCTTCTAGTGATATTGGATATTTAAAAGACATTTCAGTTAGAGAATTCTCTTGGAAAACTGTGTAGGGTGGAACTCCTGCTTTGTCTGCTACTTTTTTACGAAGACCAATGAGTAGTTTAAGTAAATTTTCGTCTGCAATAACTTCTCTTTTTATGGGAGCTGAAGAATTTCTATGAGCAGCAAAATCATGATCCTCGGTCATCAAAAACGAATAAGGGTTTGCACTAAACTCCTTTCCTTTTGATGTGATCTTGACTACCCCATACGTCTCTATTTCTTTAGAAAGAAACTTGGCTACGATTGCCTGTCTGGTTAGAGCCATCCAAAAGGAAGCCTGCTTATCGCTTCCTTTACCAAAAACAGCTAATTCACTTGTCTTATGACTGTTAATTATAGCGTTGGGTTGCCCCAATAAGGTTTTAACGAGTTCTTTTGATTTGAACAACTCGCGTGTTTGTTTTACCGCATCAATAAGTAGTTGAAGCTCTTGTTGGGCCTCAACTTTTTTCTTAGGGAAACGCATATTGTCATCCATTTCACCACCTAAACCTGTTTCGTTGTCAAAGTCTTCACCGAAATAATGTAAAATGAATTTTCTCCTAGAAATCGAAGTTTCAGCAAAGGCCACCATCTCATTCAAAAGAGCAAAACCAATTTCTTGTTCAGCAACCGGTTTTCCAGACATAAACTTTTCTAACTTTTCGATGTCTTTGTAAGAATAAAAAGCCAAGCAATGTCCTTCTCCCCCATCACGACCAGCACGACCAGTTTCTTGATAATAACTTTCAATACTCTTGGGGATATCATGGTGAATTACAAAACGTACATCGGGTTTATCAATCCCCATTCCAAATGCAATCGTTGCAACAACTACATCGCAATCCTCTTTGAGGAAACGGTCTTGATTTCGAGCACGTGTTTTATTGTCAAGACCTGCATGATAAGGAATAGCGTTGATGTTGTTAACTTGAAGCATTTGAGCTAATTGCTCTACTTTCTTTCGTGACAAACAGTATATGATTCCAGATTTACCTTCATTTTGTTTTACAAAACGAATGATGTTGGCCTCAACCTGACCATCTTTGGGTTGTACCTCGTAATATAAATTTGGTCTATTAAAAGAAGCCTTGTAAAGAGTTGCTCCTGGTATTTTTAAATTCTTTAATATATCTTCTTGTACTTTAGGGGTAGCTGTGGCTGTAAGTGCAATGATGGGAAGGCTTTTCTCTATCTTCTCGAGCATCACGCGAAGGTTTCTATATTCGGGTCTAAAATCGTGTCCCCATTCGGATATACAATGTGCTTCATCTATAGCTAAAAAAGACAATTCAACAGTTTTCAAAAATGCAATTGTATCTTCTTTCACTAAAGATTCTGGCGCAACAAACAACAGTTTGGTCACTCCACTCACAATATCTTCTTTGACTTGAAGAATTGCCGTTTTGGTAAGCGATGAATTCAATACATGAGCAATACCTTCTTCTGAAGAAATTCCCCGTATTGCATCGACCTGATTTTTCATTAATGCAATTAAGGGAGAAACAACAATTGCAGTCCCAGATGAAATCAGAGCCGGAAGTTGATAACAAAGAGACTTACCTCCACCCGTGGGCATAATCACGAAAGAATCTTTTCCTTCGAGAAGGTTTTCAATCACGGGTTCTTGTAAACCTTTGAATTCAGAAAAACCAAAATATTTCTTAAGCTCTCTTTGAAGCGGAGTATGCGACATTTAATTACGTCTTTGAATCAAAATTATTTACATTTGTACCACTAAATATAGCACTTAGTTTACTAATCCCATTAAATAACACGAACAATTGTTAGATAAAGAACAGATTATAGAAGACAAAAGAAAAAGATTAGTTGCTACCATTGCTGTTGTTGACAATGAAATAGAAGAAATCATAACCGATGGAGATATCAGACGTATGCTCAAAAAGCAGAACAACATTAGTTCTCTGACCGCAAAAAATATCATGACTAAAAACCCAATAACAGTTGATGCTGAGCCTTTGACTTTTGATGTTTTGACTACACTTAAAACCAAAGAAATTGCACAAGACTCGACTGGTGTTTAACGCGGAATGTTTCATATCTTAGATCTCATAAAAGAAGGAATACAATAATGAATGAAAGTTCAAATGAAATGTCATTTTTAGACCATCTCGAAGAACTTCGATGGCATTTAATACGTTCAACTTTGGCAATTGTCATAATCGCGTCGGTTGCATTTATTGCTAAGGATTTTATATTTGACACCATTTTATTTGGCCCAAAGAAAATTGATTTTTTCACCTACGAGCTTTTTTGTCAACTTTCCCAATCTTTAGGACAGGGTAATAGTCTTTGTATTGACGAGATGCCCTTTAGAATTCAAAGTAGAACCATGTCAGGTCAATTTTCTGCTCACCTTTGGACTTCGATTACAGCTGGATTCATCCTTGCTTTCCCGTACATATTATTTGAATTTTGGAGATTCATCAGTCCAGGACTCCATATATCTGAGCGTAAAAACGCACGTGGTTTTATTTTCATAGCTTCCTTTCTGTTTTTTATTGGTGTACTTTTCGGATACTATATCGTAACCCCACTTTCGATTAATTTTTTAGGAAACTATTCGGTAAGCAGCGAAGTTTTCAACGATTTTGATTTGAGTAGTTATATCAGTTTACTCCGAGCATCGGTACTTTCTTCTGGCTTGATATTTGAACTTCCCATATTGATGTACTTTTTAACCAAAGTAGGCTTAGTAACACCAAAGTTTTTAAAGACCAATAGGAAGTTTGCGATAGTAATTGTTTTAATTTTATCAGCCGTAATTACACCACCGGATATTGCCAGTCAAGTTATTGTCACAATACCCATTTTGATCTTGTATGAGGTGAGTATTTTTATCTCCAAGGTTGTATACAAACGCCAACAAAAAGAACTTAAAAATGTCTGATATTGTAGATGAATTTAATGCATATCGTTCAAAAATGAATGATAAGATTTTAGGAGAAAACTCCAAGCTAATCAAGCGGATTTTCAACCTTGACTCCAATGCCTATCAGGCAGGAGTCCTAGATCACAAAACAAAAGAATTGCTAGGTCTAGTAGCTTCAACTGTACTTCGATGTGATGATTGCATTCAATATCACTTAGAAGAATGTCATAAAGAAAATATACCCAAAGCTGCCGTTATTGAAAGTTTAGAAATCGCTACTTTAGTCGGAGGAACCATTGTTATTCCACACCTTAGAAGAGCATTTGAATATTGGGAAGCCTTGGATCAAAAAAAATAATATGCAATTAAGAGCGGATAATATAGTCAAGTCCTACAAAGGACGTGAAGTTGTGAAAGGCATTTCCATTGAGGTTAATCAAGGGGAAATAGTTGGATTATTAGGCCCAAATGGAGCTGGTAAAACAACCTCTTTTTATATGATTGTTGGTTTAGTGAAGCCCAATGGCGGTTCTATTTATCTAGACAATACAGAAATAACCAACTACCCGATGTATCAAAGAGCACAAAACGGGATTGGTTATTTGGCTCAAGAAGCTTCCGTATTTAGAAAACTAAGTGTTGAAGATAATATTCTCAGTGTGCTACAATTAACATCTTTGTCTAAAAAACAACAGAAAGAAAAAATGGAATCTCTTCTTGAAGAGTTTGGTTTAAATCATATCCGAAAAAATAGAGGCGATTTATTATCGGGTGGAGAACGTAGACGAACCGAAATTGCTAGAGCTCTTGCTACTGACCCAAAGTTTGTTCTACTTGATGAACCCTTTGCAGGAGTAGACCCTGTAGCAGTTGAAGACATTCAACGCATAATTGCACACCTCAAAAATAAAAACATTGGTATTCTTATCACCGATCATAATGTGCAAGAAACCCTAGCGATTACAGACAAAACCTATTTGATGTTTGAAGGCGGAATTTTGAAAGCTGGAATTCCTGAAGAGTTGGCTGCAGATCCTATGGTTCGAAAAGTATACTTAGGACAGAATTTTGAGCTGAGAAAAACAAAGTTAGAATTTTAAACGCCGAATACATTTTTCAAAAGACTAAGCACGATGTAGGTAATTATAATAATTATCAACGCTGCAAGTCCTAAAATGTAAAACAGCACTATCGATATAAGTAGTAAAATCACTGGGAAAATGATGCCCCAAGGATTGGATCGATTAAAGCCCTTCAATGCGATCATCTTCCAATGGATATTCATAAAGAAAACTGACAAAACAATAATGATACTTAGAGCTATTGGTGTTAGGATAAACCCTTTTATACTCATAAGCAAAGGATGCTGAATAAACAGTGGTAAAGCAACTATAAAAAGTGCTATTGCTGGTGTTGGAACACCTCTAAAAAAAGACACCTTTTCGATTATTAGATTGAACCTTGCCAACCTAAAAGCTGCACCTAACGGGATTAAAAAACCAACTAATGCCAGTGGAACAAGTGTAAAAACCAAAGTGAAGTTTTCGTATTGGTAAGAGAAATCGACACTCTTTGCTCCAGAAATAACAAACAATTGATACATCACAACTCCGGGGACAAAACCACTGGTTATCATATCGGCCAAGGAATCTAATTGAACTCCTAAAGCACTTTCAACATTTAGAAGTCGTGCAAAAAATCCATCAAAAAAATCAAAAAAAATACCCAACATTACTGCTAATAAAGCCGCATGAAAAAAATGAGAAAAGGCTAAAAAAACCGCAACACAGCCACAAAATAAGTTGAGTAATGTGAAGATATGTGGAATGCTTTTTCTAATCATGATCAAATTTTATTTGCACGAAAATAATAGATTAAACTAAGATTAAGACTTCCTTAAAGCATAATTTTATGATAAAATATTATGAAGCCATAGTTTTTGAATCAAAAAAAATGAATAAAGAGATTCTCAATTAAAAACTAAAAATTAACTTTCGACAAATTTATAATGTGAAGCAAAACGTTATCCTGATTCTTCTTACAGGGATTTTTTTAAGTTTAGGGTGGCCAACTTATGGTTCACCATTACTCTTGTTTATTGCTATGGTTCCCCTACTCGACTTTGTTCAGCAAGTTCGAAATTCATCTTTAAAAAACAAAAATAGAACAGTTTTTGTATACTCTTATGCTGCATTTCTTGTCTGGAATATTTGGACAACCTGGTGGATCTACAACTCTTCTGTTTTTGGAGCTGCGTTTGCAATTCTATGCAACAGTAGTTTTTATGCAATTCTGATTACGCTATATCATTGGTCATTAAAAAGATTTAAGCTACAATTTTTAGCCTCTGTGTTTTTGATAACTGCATGGATATCGTTTGAAAAGTTTCATCTATTTTGGGATTTTTCTTGGCCGTGGCTCAACCTCGGAAATGCCTTTTCGGAATATATTTACTGGATTCAGTGGTATGAGTATACCGGTGTTTTTGGTGGTTCGCTATGGGTATTGGCAATCAACTTCTTCTTTCTGCATCAATATCAAGCATTTAAAAACCATAGATCCTACAGCATTTTGATCAAAAAAAGCATTCCCGGTTTACTCGGAATTGCTTTACCGATAGTGAGCTCATTGATCATATTCATGAATTATGAGGAGCCAAAATCGTTTACAGAAGTTGTTGTCATTCAACCCAACATAGATCCGTATGAGCAAAAATATGCACAAACCAACGAGGATTTTAAAAGCTTATTAATTGATCTTTCTAATGAACACCTTACGACAAACACTTCTTATCTTATAACGCCAGAAACGTACTTTACAGAAGGAAGTGGATTTGATTTTGACACCTTCGAAAATTCTGAATTCAACAGATCACTCAAAGAATTTTTATTACCCCATAAGCAGCTCAATCTGATTGCTGGAACTCAATTCTATAAAATTCACAGAGCTAAAAACGCACCTACGCCAACTGCAAATAAAATTCGCGAGAATTTTTGGGCAGACTTTTATAATTCTGCAATTCAAATTGCACCCTCCCAAAAAGGGAATATTTATCACAAATCCAAGCTTGTTGTTGGAGTGGAAAACATGCCTTACAAAAGTTTTTTCAAACCCCTACTAGGAGAATTCATGTTGGATTTAGGAGGAACAGTTTCTAGTAGAGCTACACAAAAAAATCGAACTGTTTTTACTCATTCAACTGAAGGTTCAAAAATAGCACCCATTATATGTTACGAATCTATATATGGAGAATTTGTAACAGAGTACGTTCGGAATGGAGCTCAATTCTTGAGTATTTTAACAAACGATGCTTGGTGGGGCAATACGCAAGGTCATAAACAATTACTAAGTTACGCCCGACTGCGTGCAATTGAAAACAGACGTGCTATTGCAAGGAGTGCTAACACGGGTATAAGCGCGTTTATCGATGCACAAGGACGCATGAGTACTTCTTTAGGCTATGAAGAACAAGGCGCATTAAAAGGCTCAGTAGGGCTTAATAGCGAATTGACATTCTATTCAAAACACGGAGATTATATCGCTCGTTTCTCAAAGTATAGCTTCGTTATATTACTTATACTTTCTTTAGGCAGAGTATTTCGAAAAAAGTCATGATTCAGCACTATTTTAAGTTTTTATTTTTCAAGCTCAATGCAACGAATCAGCATGGAGTTCATTCGCCTTTTCTCTTTGCCATGGTGTGTTTTTGTTTTTACAACAAGGCTTGGAAGAGTAAAAAATTTAAACCCTGGAAATCCAAAAAACATAATTTAGTTGCGATTGCAATTTTACAACAGCTTCACCTTTTTGCAAAAAAAGCAGCTGTCGATTTTCAAATCGATCCGCCCAAAGTCATACACACCAAAAGTAAAACTTTGGCTCAATGGATTAAAGAGCTTACTATTGAAGATGAGCCCCACATAACTTTAATAGATAACCTCCAACTACAACGAGATGCATGGGCTGCTTTTAGAGACTCTTCTGGATATGTGCTTTTAGATCTGTATTTTTATGGCATTATAATCCATAGGCCACAACAAACAGCAGAAACATTTTTTCTGAAGGTTTTTTAAATTAACTCTTTTAAATCGAGTAATTTTGCAAAGATGAATGATAGTATCTTAAAACTTATTGGTCTGATAATCGGTTATCTTATTGTAAGAAAATTTCTTTTTAAGAAAAAGAAAGGGAAAAAGATGAGCTTTCGCAGACGTTATGATTTAAGAAAAAAGGAAAAGACCAATGAAGAAAATTAAGGTATATACAAAAACAGGAGATAACGGTACAACAGGATTATTTTCTGGGCAACGAGTACCCAAGCACCATGTTCGCATCAAAGCCTATGGCACAATTGATGAATTGAACAGTTGGATTGGACTTATCCGAAGTCAAAAAATCAACCCAGTGCAAACGGAGGAACTGATCAAAATTCAACACGACCTCCTGTATATTGGTTCAGAATTAGCCAATGACGGTGAAGATTCGTCAGCAATTGGAATCGATACCATCAATGAAGATGCAGTATCACTACTAGAAAACTGGATCGATCGCATGACAGAAGAGTTGCCCCCACTAAAGAATTTTGTAATTCCAGGAGGCCATATAAGTGTTTCTAATGCTCATTTAGCCCGTTGTGTTTGCAGAAGAGCTGAGCGTTTTATCACAGAACTGAATACATTAACTGAAACCAATCCCGTTATAGTTTATTACATCAATCGACTTTCGGATTATTTATTCACTTTGGCTCGAAAATTCGCTTTTGAATATGAAATTGAAGAAATAAAGTGGACACCACGACAAAAAAAATAGATTTTGCTTGTCGGTATGGTATAAAAATTTATTTTTGCAAAAAATAAATTCATGTATTGGACATTAGAACTAGCTTCCTACCTCAGTGATGCACCCTGGCCTGCATCAAAAGACGAATTAATTGATTTTTCAATTCGAACTGGAGCACCATTAGAAGTTGTAGAAAATTTACAATCTATGGAAGACGAAGGAGATGTCTATGAATCAATTGAAGAGATCTGGCCTGATTTCCCTTCAGATGAAGATTATCTCTGGAATGAAGACGAATACTAAATAACTATCCACATAAAGTCTCTTCGGAGGCTTTTTTTTTACTTAAATTTGATTGCTTAATTTAGAGTCCCTATGAGTATTTTAAATACAATATTAAAAACCTTCGTCGGCGATAAGTCGAAAAAAGATATCCGTGCGATCCAACATTTAGTGGATCAAATCAATAAACATCAACTTGAATTCGAAGGTATTTCGAATGATGAATTGCGTGAGAAAACAGCTGTTTTCAAAGCCAAAATTACAGAAACACGCAAATCTATAGATCAACAAATCAGTGAATTAAACACACAACTCGAAGGTCTAGCAGATATCGACCAACGGGAAGATATTTACAATCAAATTGACGCCTTAGAAGCCGAAGCATTGGTAGTGACTGAAACTTGTTTGGATGAAATTCTTCCCGAAGCATTTGCAGTTGTCAAGGAAACCGCAAGACGTTTTGTTCACAACACCCAATTACGTGTAAAAGCTTCTCCTCGTGACCGTGAGTTTGCACAAGACAAAGGTTACGTCGTTCTTGAAGGTGACGATGCAATCTGGGCGAATAGCTGGGATGCAGCTGGAAAACCCATCACTTGGGACATGATTCACTACGATGTTCAATTGATTGGAGGAATCACATTACACCAAGGGAAGATTGCAGAAATGCAAACTGGAGAAGGAAAAACACTAGTAGCTACCCTTCCTGTTTACTTAAATGCCCTAACTGGAAAAGGAGTACACCTTGTGACTGTAAACGACTATCTAGCCAAACGAGATAGCGCATGGATGGCACCTTTATTTGAGTTTCATGGATTGACAATTGACTGTATCGATCATCATCCCTCTAACAGTGCCGAAAGAAGAACTGCCTACCTCGCCGATATTACGTACGGAACCAATAATGAATTTGGATTTGATTATCTGCGTGATAATATGTCGCACACACCCGAAGATTTGGTTCAACGAAAGCATCATTATGCTATCGTAGATGAAGTAGATTCAGTTTTAGTGGATGACGCCAGAACTCCACTGATCATTTCTGGGCCAGTACCACAAGGCGATCGGCACGAGTTTGATCAATTACGTCCTAAGGTTGCAGATTTATTCACAAAACAAAAAACCTTGCTTGCTTCTGTATTAGTTGAAGCTAAAAAGAAAATAACAGCAGGAGACACAACAGAGGGTGCCATACTTTTACTAAGAGCCTATAGAGGTTTACCAAAAAACAAAGCATTAATTAAGTTTCTGAGTGAAGAGGGAATTAAACAATTACTTCAAAAAACAGAAAACACCTATATGCAAGACAACAATAGAGAAATGCACATCATCGATGCTGATCTCTATTTTGTTATTGACGAAAAAAACAACCAAGTCGACCTCACAGAAAAAGGAGTCGAATACCTTTCTACAAGCGTTCAAGAGGATAATTTCTTCGTTCTTCCAGACATCGGAATGGAGATTGCTAAAATCGAAAAATCAGGATTAAGTTCAGAAGAAGAAGCTGCTCAAAAAGAAGTTCTTTTTAAAGATTTTGGAATTAAAAGTGAACGTATTCATACAATGACACAGCTTTTCAAAGCTTATACTCTTTTTGAAAAAGATACTGAGTATGTTGTGATGGAAAATAAAGTTATGATCGTCGATGAACAGACGGGTCGTATTATGGACGGAAGACGATATTCCGATGGTTTACACCAAGCTATTGAAGCAAAAGAAGATGTTAAGATTGAAGCTGCTACTCAGACTTTTGCAACAGTAACACTTCAAAATTATTTCAGAATGTACCACAAACTTTCTGGAATGACTGGAACTGCGGTAACTGAAGCGGGTGAATTCTGGGAAATATACAAACTTGACGTGGTTGAAATTCCAACCAACAGACCCATTGCCCGAAAAGATGAAGATGACCTTATTTACAAAACTAAGAGAGAAAAATACAACGCTGTAATTGAAGAGGTAACAAAACTTTCTGAAGCTGGAAGACCTGTTTTAATCGGAACTACATCGGTTGAAATTTCTGAATTACTGAGTAAAATGTTACACCTAAGAAAGGTGAAACACAATGTACTTAATGCTAAACTACACAAGAAAGAAGCTGATATTGTAGCAGAAGCAGGAAACCCAGGGATCGTTACTATTGCAACCAATATGGCGGGTCGTGGAACGGATATCAAACTGTCGGATGAAGTAAAAGCATCGGGAGGACTTGCAATTGTAGGTACTGAACGACACGATTCTAGACGTGTAGACAGACAGTTGCGCGGGCGTTCTGGAAGACAAGGAGATCCGGGAAGTTCTCAATTCTTTGTTTCGCTTGAAGACAACCTAATGCGTCTATTTGGATCTGATCGTGTAGCCAAAGTAATGGATAGAATGGGTCTTGAAGAAGGTGAAGTTATTCAGCATTCTATGATGACAAAATCTATAGAGCGCGCCCAAAAGAAAGTTGAAGAAAACAACTTTGGGATTCGTAAACGCCTCTTGGAATACGATGATGTAATGAATGCACAACGAGAGGTTATCTACAAACGTAGAAAACATGCTCTTCGCGGAGATCGTTTGAAAGTTGATATCGCCAACATGCTCTTCGAAGTTTGTGAAGAAATTGCTATTAACAACAAGCAGTCCGATGATTTTAAAAACTTTGAGTTTGAAATTATCAGTAACTTTTCTATTACAGCTCCCGTCTTAGAGGATGAATTTTCTTCAATGACCGAGAGAGAATTAACAGATAAGTTGTACGAAACTGTTCATCAATACTATCAACAAAAAACAGAAATCAACGCTACACTTACCTTTCCAGTAATTAAGCAAGTGTTCGAAAATCCAAATAATAAGTACGAGAAAATTGTAGTTCCTTTTACCGATGGAACTAAAACTTTGAATGTTGTAACGCACTTAGAAACTGCTTACAATACAAAAGGTAAAAATCTGATCGAAGATTTTGAACGCAACATTACCTTGGCTTTGATAGACGAAACCTGGAAAAATCATTTGCGTAAAATGGATGAACTCAAGCAGTCTGTTCAACTTGCAGTACACGAACAAAAAGATCCCTTACTGATTTATAAATTTGAGGCCTTTGAATTGTTCAGAGGAATGATGGGTCGTTTGAATAAAGAAGTTCTTTCCTTTTTACTAAAAGGTTCTATTCCAACCAATAGTAATTCTGGAATTCAGGAAGCCAAAAGACCAAACCGAAAAGAAAAGCTAAAGACCAGCAAGGATGATGTTTTAAACACCGAAGAATTAGCTGCAAAGAGCCGTTCTATTGGTGCTGGTGCTGGTCAACGATCCAGACCAACCATAGAGACAGTTGTTCGTGATTTACCCAAAATTGGACGTAACGATCGTGTAACGATTAAGAATGTTCAAAACGGAGAAAGTAAGGAATTAAAGTATAAACAAGCTGAGCCGCTCATCTCTAGTGGTCAATGGGTGTTGGTAGGAAAAAATTAATTTGTACTTTTAAAGTATAACTTATTTTATGGAACAGTATGCTGCAATACTTTTATGGGCAATCCCGGGTTTTCTTATTTTTATAATTATAGAAATAGTATACGGTCATTTTAAAAATAAACAGACCTATACTTTCATGGATACACTCGCAAGCCTTAGTTCGGGAATGACCAATACACTTAAAGATGCTTTGGGTATTGTACTAGTCGTCATATCGTATCCATTTATTCTCGACTATTTAGCTGTAATCGAATTAGAAAATTCTCTAAACCTCTATTTCATTGCTTTCATTTGTATCGATTTTGCTAGTTATTGGAATCACCGACTGAATCATAAGATTAATGTTTTTTGGAACATACACGTTATCCATCACAGTAGTGAAGAGTATAATTTAGCATGCGCCCTTCGACAAAGCATTTCGGGTTTACTTGGTTATGGTGCATTATTCTTAATTCCTGCGGCTATTCTGGGCGTGCCGGCATCAATCATTAGTGTTTTAGTTCCGCTACATCTGTTTGGACAATTTTGGTATCATACCCGTCACATTGGTAAATTAGGATGGTTGGAATACATTTTGGTTACCCCATCGCAACATCGAGTACATCACGCAATCAACCCCGTTTATATTGATAAAAACCTGTCTGCAATTTTTTGTGTTTGGGACCGAATGTTCGGAACCTTCCAAGAAGAGTTGGACGATGAAGTTCCTGTTTATGGTGTATTAAAGCCTGTCCAAACATGGAATCCTATTTGGATAAATTTTCAACACTTCTGGGCTATTTTTTGTGACGCTTGGCATGCCAAACGATGGGTAGACAAACTAAGAATATGGTTTATGCCAACTGGATGGAGGCCCAACGATGTTGCAGAACGTTTTCCTCGATCGATAACAGAAGATGTGCATAGCATCGAAAAATATAATCCAGAATATACATTTACTCAAAAAGCAATTGGGGTGTTTCATTTTGTTGCTATCAACATCATGACACTTTACTTTCTTTCAAATTTTGGAGAACTCAGTGTACAATTTCGATTAATATTTGGCTTAATAATTTTTGCTAGTATTTTTGGATTTACTTCGCTAATGGATCTACATACTTGGGCTGTAAAGTTTCAAATATTTACAGGCTGTATTGGGTTATTACTTCTTTGGATTCCAAATGCACAACCTCTCTTTGCTGAACTTTTCACCTTACAAATAGGGTTGACCATTTACTTTGCGTTTAGCTTAATATTTACGTATTGGAATATGGCAGCAGTGCCATCTCAACCACAAAGCACATAATCACATGCCGGTCGATTGCTTGATTCTTGGTCCTGCCTATCCCTACCGTGGAGGTATTGCAGACACGAATCACGCATTTGCAACAGAATTAGTTAATCAAAATATCAAGGTCGAAATTTGGACGTTTACTGCCTTGTATCCTGATTTTTTATTCCCCGGAACATCACAATTCGATGCTAATAAGCAATCGTTTCCTTTTCCTATTCATCGAAAAATATATGCTTACAACCCTTTTGGGTGGTCAGCAATTGCAAAAGAAATCAATACCTTAAAACCAAAAAGAGTAGTTTTTCGGTATTGGACACCTCTCTTGGCTTTAGCATGGGGAACTATCGCTAAGAAACTAAAACCAGAAATTAATACAATAGCGCTTATCGATAATTGGAAAGCGCATGAACCCAAACCCTGGGACAGGAGTTTGAATCATTATTTTTCGAGTAAAATAAATCAAATAACAACCTTATCTGAAGCTGTGTACACTGAAATAATTGCAGATGTAAACCTTCCAGTCAATAAAGGTTTTCATCCCATAAACCAAGATTTACCCAAAGCAATCTCTAAGTCCGAAGCACGGAAAAAATTAGGGCTTTCAAATGAAAATCCATTGGTGTTATTTTTTGGTTTGGTACGACAATACAAAGGCTTGGATCTATTAATTGATGCATTTGCCCAAGACTCTTTGTTGAACTCTACAGCAGAATTAGTCATCGTAGGGGAGTTTTATGATAAAATTGAACCCTACAGAAAACAAATAAAAGCGCATGATCTTGACTCTCGTATTCGTGTTGTAAATGAATTTGTTTCATTTGAAGTAGCTCGAGATTATTTCTGTGCTACGGACATTGTCGTTCAACCCTACAAAACAGCAACTCAGAGTGGTGTTACTCCCCTAGCCTATCATTACGAAGCTCCATTAGTCGTGACTGATTTAGCGGGCCTTAGAACCCCTATACAATCGGATGAAACTGGAAGGGTGTGTGAAAAGAATGCTGTAAGTGTAGCACAAGCGATCGAGGAGCTTTTATCGATTGAAGCACAAGCATTGGCAAAAGCTAATTTAAAGAAAACTAAAAAAAATTACAGTTGGAAGGCATTTGTCAAGCAATGGCTTTCTTTTACAACTGAATAAATTTCACCTGCTTTATCTCAAAATAAGAACTTCAGTCAGTATGTAGTGATTTTTTTTTGTAGTTTCATAATATTAAAACTTTACCCATAATCACCTAACCTATAATTCTAACCTACACCTATGGAACTAGTCTTTCAAATAATACTCATCATCCATATTATTTCCGGATCGTTAGGTCTCTTGACTGGGACAATCAATATCCTACAAAAAAAAGGAGGTAAACGACATCGGCAAATTGGTCGATTGTTTGTTTTCTTTATGGTAACAGCTGGAATTTCTTCAATAATACTAGCGATTCTTCATCCGAACAACTTTTTACTCATTGTTGGAATTTTTACAATCTACTTGGTTGGTACTGGCGATCGGTATATGCGACTACGATTATTAGGCAAAGGTCAAAAACCTGCTTTTACTGATTGGTTTCTCAGCTTGGGAATGCTCCTCAGTGGTATATGTTTTGTTGGTTGGGGGTCCTATATGATTTACAATTCTGCCAACTTCGGAATAGTCTTAGTTTCCTTTGGATTGATTGGGTTGAACAACGTAAGAAGTGATTTTAAAAATTATGCCGGACGTTCAAAAAAGAAAAAGTACTGGATGCTGGTACATATTGGAAGAATGATGGGCGGATACACAGCCTCATTGACAGCTTTTATTGTTGTCAACGCTCAATACTATCCTTTTGAAGTTCCTTCGCTGGTTATTTGGTTAGGACCAGCAGTACTACTAACTCTCTTTTCTATCTATTGGAGTAAACCATATAAATAATTGATTATGCTGTTAATGAAAGAAAATTGCGAAAACTGCCAAAAAGTTTTAAAACAAGACAGTACAGAAGCTATGATTTGTTCCCATGAATGCACCTATTGCAAAGAATTTGTTGAAACCGTGTTAAACAGAATATGTCCTAATTGTGCTGGTGATTTTCAACCAAGACCTACACGAGTTTCTAAATAACGTTAAGAACAATACAACGAGTAAAACGAATGGCATACGACACATACTTAGCAGAACGAATACGTCAGGTTTTTAGTGATCAAAGATGCACCGTCCACAAAAAAAAATGATGGGTGGTCTTTGTTTTATGCTAAATGATAAAATGTGTTGTGGCATTCATTTCAGCAAAAAAAAAGAGACGGATCTACTAATGGTTCGCATTGGTGAAGAAATAGCACAAAAAGTTTCATCTCGAGAAGGTTGCTTACCAATGGATTTTACCAGACGTCCAATGAAAGGTTATATCTTTGTCGAACCAAGCGGATACTATTTGGATGAAGATTTGAACTTTTGGATCGATCTTTGTATTGCCTTTAATCCGATGGCAAAAGCCAGTAAAAAATAATTTATAAAAAGAGTTTATGAAAAGTGTATTCACCCTGATTAGTTTCCTGATTTTCCAAACTTGTATATCCAGTGGTTCAAAACCAATTGATCACAATGAACCCCTTTGGTCACCACCACAAGCAACACAAAAAGGGTTGAAAAAAGCCTATTTTGCAAGTGGATGTTTTTGGTGTGTTGAAGCAATTTATGAAAGCGTAGCTGGTGTTCACGAGGCATATTCTGGATATTCTGGAGGAGAAACAAAGAATCCTAATTACAATCAGATTGGAACAGGAAGGACTGGACATGCTGAAGCTGTAGAAGTTTTATATGACCCTAGTGTTGTTTCTTTTGGAACATTGGTACAAGTTTTTTTCGGTTCACATGATCCAACTACTCCAAACCGACAAGGTCCCGATCGCGGATCTCAATACCGTTCAGTAGCCTTTTATAACGATGCCAATGAACGTGAAATTATTCAGAACTACATTGCTTTATTAGTAGAGAAAGAAGTGTTTTCTAATGAAATTGTAACAGAGGTAAAGCCTTTAGAAAAATTCTATTATGCAGAAGACTACCATCAAAATTACGAACGGTTAAATCCAAATAATCCTTATGTGCAACAAGTTTCTATCCCACGATTGAGAAGGTTTCAAAAATCTTATCCTGAGTTATTAAAAAAAGAAAAGCATTAATCCTTGAAAGAAATAGTTCTTACGAATCATGACCTTAAAGTAATAATCCTCCCCTATGGCGGGATAATTAAAGAGTTATGGTACAAAGGCACTAATGTCGTTCTCGGTAAAAAAAATGCAGAAGAATATTTAGATAACCCATGGTATATGGGTGCTTGTATCGGACGCTATGCAGGGAGGCTTGCTTCTGAATATACAATTGATCAAGTTCGATATACCCATAAAAAAGAGAATGCGATTCAACTTCATGGAGGGGCGCAAGGATGGGACAAGGCTGTTTGGAAAATATATGATTTATTTCATGGTACAGTACCTCATGTTGTTTTGGAATATGATTGTTTAGAAAAAGATAGTGGCCATCCTGGGGATGTTTCTGTGTTGCTTAAATATAGTTTGCGAGAAAACACTCTCCAGCTAGAATATAAAGCAAAAACCACGAGACCAACTCCAATTAACATGACCAATCACAGTTACTTTAATTTGAGTGGTGCTCCAAATTTAGGGGATCATGAATTGATGATTCAGGCAGATGAAGTTCTTGAATTAGACCATAATTTGCTTCCAACTGGTGTAATTAATACAGTTAAAAAAACAGACTTTGATCGGAATGATTTGCGATCAATAGGGCAATCTCGTTACGATGACTGTTTTGTTCTTCGAGAAAAAGAAGCAGTCAACTTGCGGCTAAAAGCAAACAGCACAAAAATCCAAATGGATTTAATTACGGATCAGCCTGGTTTGGTTGTTTTTAATCCCAAAGAACTTAATGGAATATGCTTTGAAGTACAAAAGTTTTCCAATGCACCCAACATCCCTCACTTTCCAAACACAATAGTAAGACCATGTGAGAGATATACTCAAAAAACGCAGTTTATTTTCTCAAATTTTTAGAGAGGTATTTGAAAAAAAACGATCAAATACCCGAGAGCTAATCCAACAATAACAAAGCGCCCAAAGAGTTCCAAAAAGAGCTCCAGACAAAATATCTAAAGGAAAATGGACTCCAATATAAACTCGACTATAAGCGACACAAGATGCAATAATAAAAAGAGCAATCTTCAGTTTTGGAAATCGAGTAGAAAAAATAATAGAAAAATACGTCGCTAAAGCAAATGAATTCGATGCGTGACCAGAAAAGTAACTATATAAACCTCCACAGCTGCTTTTAACGAGTCGCATTATATCTTGAAGCTCTGGAGTGTGACACGGACGTAAGCGTTCAAAACCATATTTAAAAACATTGGTGACTTGATCTGTAACCAGTATTAAAGCCCCAACACTTAAAAGCAAAAAAAGAGCTTGTTTCGCATCTTTAAAACGATAAAACCAAAACAACAAACCTAGATATAAAGCAAAGTTAGTGGCCTTATTGGTCATAAGCATCCAAAATGGATCAAAAAAAGTTGTTCCTAATCCGTTGAGGTAGAGAAATAAAGCAATATCCCATTCTAAAATTTGATCCAACATTACTCTAAAGATTCAATTTCAGTATCGAAGAAAGCCAGTGCCTCTTCAATCAATTCTTCCGTTATTTTCTCAAGCTCATCTTGGTCTTCTTTTCCAAATTCTTCTAACCATAAAATCTCATCATTTGAAACGTTTAAGAGAAAACGTGGATATTCTGTATGCAGCACAAAAATCTCATCTTGTAAAGATGAACTGTCTGCAATTAAAAATTTTGGTACTTCCATAGTGCGTTATTTATTTAAAATGAGCTTATTGGTTTGGTGTTGAAAGCGTAAAAATAGTAAAATTGCTGAACAAGAAAGACCTGTTAATAAACCAATCCAAATTCCAGTTGCTTCTAAAGAAGTGTAAAAGGCTAGATAATACGAAACTGGAAAACCGATAATCCAATATGAAATAAAAATTAAGGTAGTTGGAATGTTAACATCTTGCAATCCTCGTAAAGCGCCCAGAACTACTACTTGAAGGCCATCTGTGATTTGAAAAAAACCTGAGACAACTAATAAAGACGCAGCAATAGCAATTACTTCTAACGTATCTGGCGAAGTAAGAGCACCTTTGTTTTCTAAGTAAATCCAAGGTAAGTCATTACTAAAAATCAAGTAAAAAGCACAAAAGAAAACGTCGATAATAATAATTAAAAAGAAAATTGAAAAAGCAATGCGTTTCAGCTCCTTAAAATCTTTTTTACCATACTGATTACCTACACGAATCATTGCAGTAGCACTCAATCCCATCGCTACCATAAAAGTCATGGAGGTAAGGTTCAATGCTATCTGATTAGCAGCTTGTGAATTGGTTCCTAAAATACCTGACATCCATACGGCAACAACAAAAAAGGCCACTTCAAAAAACATTTGCAGTGCTGAAGGGAATCCAAGTTTCAATATTTTTTGAATGAGAAAAAGCTTAATTTGAGCAAAGTTGAGTGATAATTTATACTTCTTATATTGTTTATGGTTTTTAACATAAAGTACGATGAAGAGCAACATCATCAAACGTGAAATAAAGGTTCCGATTGCAGCTCCTTCGACTCCCAGTTTTGGGAAACCAAAATAACCAAAGATTAAAAGGTAATTCAAAATTACATTAATTGCATTTCCAAATAAGGTAGCATACATTGCTGGGCGCGTTAAAGAAAGCCCATCAGAAAACTGTCTAAAAGCTTGAAATACAACTAAAGGAATGAGAGATCCTGCAACCCAATTTAAGTACGGAAATGCTAAAAACACTACCTCCTGAGGCTGTCCCATATGAAACATTTGATTTCGCAAACTGTATACCCCCAAAAACAAAATAACGCCAAGGAATATACACAAGAACAAACCGTGAATAAACAATTCTCCAACTCGTTTTGTATCAGAACGTCCGTCTGCCTGAGCAACCAACGGAGTTAGCGCAGTTGAAAAGCCAATCCCAAGGGACATGGCAATAAAAACAAAACTGCTTCCTAAGGAAACTGAGGCTAATTCTGCTGTACCAAGCTGACCAACCATTATGTTATCAATTAATTGAACAATGGTGTGACCAAGAAGGCCTAATATTACTGGAAAAGCTAAACTGAGGTTTTTTCTAAACTCTTGTGTATATAAATTCAATAGATTGTACGTTAAAGACTAAAATAGTCTACCAGATAAACAAGAGAGGCCATAGTAGCAGCACCCAATTCTAATTCTCTTTTATTAATAGCATCGAAGGTATCATTTGCTGCGTGGTGATAATCAAAATAACGTTGAGAATCTGGACGCAGACCAGCAAGAACATTGGCATCTGTTTTTAAATGACCAACATCGGCACCACTCCCTCCTTTTACAAACATATGAATCAGATAGGGTTCGAAATAAGATTCCCAACTCTGAATAACAGCAAGTTTCTCAGGGGTACTATCAATAGAAAAACCTCTTGGCGTAAAACCACCAGCATCGGATTCTAAAGCAAAAACATGATTTTCTTTATTGGATTTTGCAACTGCTGCATATTCGGTTGCTCCGCGCATTCCATTCTCTTCGTTCATAAAGAGAACAACTCGAAGGGTACGTTTGGGCTGGTATCCTATGGTTTTGAATAAGCGCAATACTTCCATAGACTGAACAACTCCAGCTCCATCATCATGAGCGCCATCGCCAAGATCCCAGGAGTCTAAATGTCCACCAACAACCATGATTTCATCTGGTTTTTCGGAACCTGTAATTTCTCCAATGACGTTGTACGATTGAACATCTGGTAAGTTTTTACAATTCTGCTTTAAATAAAAACTAAGTTTAGGATTCAAAGCCAACATGGAACTTAATAATTCAGCTCCGTTGGTACTTATAGCTGAGGCTGGAATTCTTTTACGAATTGATAGCTTGCCATAGCTCATAGATCCTGTATGTGGATAATCATCTAATCTTAAGTTGACCGAACGAACAATAACAGCGACAGCTCCAAGACGAGCAGCTTCTTCTGCACCCGAATAACGTTGATCTACGCAACCAGAATAAGCAGTAAATGTATTTATAAGATCTGCTTGCATGGGTCGGTTAAAAAACACGATTTTGCCTTCAACTTCTTTTTTACCCAGTTTTTTCAAATCTTCAAAACCTTGCACCTCAATAACCTCAGCTCGAATTCCAGCTAGTGGTGTTGCAACAGAACCTCCCAAAGCACATACGGGTACGTTTATTGTATTTCCAGGACTGGTTTCAATGTGTGCATATTCAAATGTTCCTCTGATCCATTTGGGTACCATAACGGGTTGCAACCAAACACGGTCTAAGCCAAGAGCGTCTAATTCTTCTTTCCCCCAATCAACAGCACGCTCTGCGTTCAATGATCCTGACAATCTTCCTCCAATTTGATTGGATAAGTGTTCTAACCAAGGATAACTTTGTCCGTTCAAAAGAGCGGTTGAATAAATGGATTTTATTTGGTCTTCAACTTGAACGTCTTGTTGTGCGTGTAGCATTCCAAACGCAAGCAGTAATAAAAAACTTATTTTTTTCATAGTATATTATTTCGGCGCAAATTGCACAATATTCTTTTTCGTTATGGGATCATCTCCTAAGATCATAAGCCGTTCAATGACGTTTCGTAATTCTCTTACATTACCCGACCATGGATACTGTTTCAGTAAATTCATCGCAGCAGGCTCCATTTTTTTAGCTGGCATTCCGTCTTTTTTTGCTATTTGAGAGATGAAATGATCTGCGAGCAAAGGTATGTCATCTGTTCGTTCAGCCAATGAAGGAACCTCAATTAAAATAACGGCAAGTCGATGATATAAATCTTCTCTAAAATGGCCCTCCTCAATCTCTTTCTTAAGGTTTTTATTTGTTGCCGCTAAAATGCGAACATCGACCGAAATGTCTTTATCGCTTCCTACGCGCTGCACTTTACTTTCCTGTAAAGCTCGCAGTACTTTTGCTTGAGCACTAAGGCTTAAGTCACCTATTTCGTCTAAGAACAGAGTCCCTTGTGACGCCGCTTCAAATTTTCCTTTTCTGTCTTTGATAGCCGATGTAAATGCACCCTTTAGATGTCCGAACAATTCGCTTTCTATTAGTTCCGATGGAATCGCAGCACAGTTTACTTCAATCAAAGGAAACTGATGTCTATCGCTTTTTTGATGAATCTGATGAGCGACAAGTTCTTTTCCAGTTCCATTGGGTCCTGTGATTAGAATTCGAGCTTGCGTTGGAGCAACTTTATTGATCAATTCAAGTACTTTCTTTATTGATGAAGCCCCGCCAATGATATCGTATTTTTTTGCAATCTTCTTTTTCAATCGCACATTCTCCTTGGTCAGATGCTTGCTAGCAATTGCATTTCGAACTGAAATTAAAAGGCGATTCAAATCGGGTGGCTTCGGAATAAAATCATAGGCACCAACTTTCATTGCATGAACAGCAGTCTCAACATTTCCATGACCAGTCAACATTATAAAAGGAGTCGATATACCTGATTTTTTAGCTTGTTCCAAAACTTCAAGACCATCCATTTTAGGCATCTTAATGTCACATAGAATTAGATCAAATTCTTCGTCATTTATGAGCTTAATACCTTGCTTACCATCTACAGCCTCAGACAGCACAAACTCGCTGTTCTCTTCGGTTAAAATTTTTACTAATACGCGACGAATAGGTTCTTCGTCTTCTATAATTAATATTTTAGTCATTCGTTTGGGGTTCTACTTGGTTAAGCCATACTGTTCTTTGTGGGAAAGGTATATCAATGGCATTGGTATTAAAAACTTCATAAATCTTATATCGCACATCACTTTTAATCAAACTCGCTGAAAAACTATTATTGAGAGTAAAAGAAAGTTTAAGGTCTAGAGCATTATCACCAAAATCGTTAAAAAGAACATCGGGTTTGGGTTCTTGAAGAATTTCGGGAAACTCTTTAGTCAAATCAATCAATAATTTTTTTACACGTTTTAGATCCGTTCCATAAGCCACACCGACACTAACATATTCTCTTGTCAGTGTTCCGTTCTCTGTCCAATTGTACAAAATGGATGTTAAGAATTTATGGTTGGGTATGATCAGCACTTTGTTATCAATGGTTACTGCTCTGGTGGTTCTAAGCGTTATGTTTTCTATTTTACCAACTTGACCATCTAGTTGAATTATATCGCCAACATGAACCGTTTGGTCAGCTATAATGAATACTCCAGAAATGATGTCTTGAATAAACGTTTGCAATGCTAAACCAACACCAACTAACAAGGCTGCAGAAGCTGCAAAAATAGCAGTAACATTTACTCCTATATTATCAAAAGTGATTAGGGTTACAATGACATAAACAAAGTAATTGAAGAAAGAGAAAATACTTTGAAAAGTAAATTGAGCTTGTTTGTTTAAAGTACGTTGTACAATACGGCGCACCAATTTCAGAAAGTAACGGGTAAAAACAAAAACAATTATGATGATAAGAATCGACTTCACAGAAAAAGAAATCGAAGAACCAAAGTTAAAATTGTAATTGAAAAAATCTAAAAACTGCTGCATGAACAATGAATAATGTACTCAAATATAAAACAAAAAATAGGGCTAAAAACAAAACCCACCCTTAAAAAGGGTGGGAAAAATTATGTGAAAAAGAAGATGATCCTAAAAAGGTTCATAATCCAAAACACACGATTATGTTGTTAATATAAATTAGGCAAACATATCTTTTACTTTTTCAAAGAATGATTTATCTGATTTCTCAGGTTTAGGAATGAAGTTTTCATCTTCCATCATTTTTTGAAAAAATTGTTTTTGCTCTCGGTTTAATGTTTTTGGAGTCCAAACATTAATATGAACCAACAAGTCTCCTTGACCGTAACGATTAACATCAGGCAGTCCTTTTCCACGCAAACGGAGGGTTTTCCCTGATTGTATTCCAGACTCTAATTTGATTCGAACCTTTCCTTCTAGGAGATCAAATTCTTTTGAAACTCCCAGAGTAGCTTCTGATATTGATATGTACAAATCGTAATGAATGTGATTTCCTTCACGCATAAAACGATCATGAGCGTACTCTTCTATCAAGACAATTAAATCTCCAGAAACACCGTTTCCTGGAGCTGCATTCCCTTTACCTGAAACCTTCAACTGCATGCCATCTTCTACTCCAGCTGGAATTTGAATAGAAACGGTTTCTTCCTCTTGAACCATCCCTTGAGCATCACTGCCTTTGGGTCTATTAGAAATTGACTGACCAGAACCCGAACAAGAAGGACAGGTTACAGCAGTTTGCATACGACCCAAAATAGTATTCGTGATTCGTACGGTCTGACCAGATCCTTTACAAGCAGCACAGGTGCTATAAGAAACACCCTTAGCCTGAACTTTACGTTTTACTTTTGCTTTCTTTTCTACACCAGATGCAATTTCTTCTAGGGTTAATTTGACACGGATTCTTAGGTTACTTCCTTTTACTCTACGCTGACCACCGCCGCCGCCAAAGCCGCCGCCAAAACCACCACCGCCGCCAAAAATATCTCCAAATTGGCTGAAGATA
>ERZ807291.1789-NODE-1789-length-34048-cov-110.123702_pt1 | contig 34048 bp, 45 predicted proteins | sample MGYA00521257_ERZ807291 | MGnify/ENA primary metagenome ERZ807291 (study PRJEB31413, sample SAMN03169783) | marine metagenome | biome: Marine; feature: Water; material: Subsurface seawater | place: North Sea | collected 2011-04-28 | depth 1 m m ...
TTCAACTTGGTTTCGATGACAAGACTGAAAAAAATTCTACGAAGGCTCAAATTGGCCATTCTAAGAAGGCTGGTTCATCTGTCAAAAGAAAAGTTGTTGAATTTCAAGGTTTTGATGAGGAGTACAAACTAGGAGATAGTATAAATGTAGATCACTTTAATGAAGGTGAATTTGTTGATATTTCTGGAACCTCTAAAGGTAAAGGATTTCAAGGTGTTGTTAAAAGACACGGATTTGCTGGTGTAGGTCAAGCTACTCATGGTCAACATAACAGATTAAGAGCCCCGGGTTCTATTGGAGCTGCTTCATATCCTGCAAGAGTATTTAAGGGAATGAAAATGGCCGGTAGAATGGGTGGAGAAACAATTAAGGTTCAAAATTTAAGAGTTTATAAAGTAGTTCCAGAGAAAAATCTTTTAGTAGTAAAAGGTTGTGTTCCTGGTCACAATAATTCTTATGTAACAATTCAGAAATAATGAAAATAGCTGTATTAGATTATAAAGGAAAAGACACAGGTAGAAAGGTAGACCTTTCTAAAGATGTTTACGGAATTGAGCCTAACAACCATTCTCTGTATTTGGATGTTAAGCAATATCTAGCTAATCAACGTCAAGGTACGCACAAGGCAAAAGAAAGAGCAGATATCACAGGTTCAACAAGAAAAATTAAGAAGCAAAAAGGTACAGGTACTGCCAGAGCTGGTAGTATTAAATCTGGTGTTTTTAGAGGTGGTGGTAGAATATTTGGGCCAAGACCTAGAAATTATAGCTTTAAGCTTAATAAAAATTTAAAGCGTTTAGCTAGAAAAACGGCACTAACATTAAAAGCTAATGATAAAGCAATAACAGTTCTGGAAGATTTTGATTTTGAGACGATTAAAACTAAAAACTTTACATCTGTTTTAAAGGCTCTTAATTTAGAAAGTAAAAAATCTTTATTTGTCTTTGGTGCTTCGAATAATAATGTATATTTGTCATCGCGTAATTTAAAGGGCTCTGAAGTTATAACTTACTCAGAATTAAGTACTTATAAATTACTAAATGCGGATCAACTAGTGTTGGTAGAAAGTGCATTAGAGGGAATTGAATTAAATTTAAGTAAATAAGTAAGATATGAATATCTTGATTAAACCAATAATAACTGAAAAAGCTACTAACGATAGTGAGTTAAACAATCGTTACACTTTTCAAGTTAACGTTAAGTCGAACAAAGTAGAAATAAAAAAAGCTGTTGAAAAAGCTTATGGCGTTTCTGTTGAAAAAGTTCGTACTATTAATGTCCGTCCAGACAGGAACACTCGTCACACAAAGGCAGGTATCCAACATGGTAAAACAAATGCTGTTAAGAAGGCAATTGTACAACTGGCGGAAGGTGAGTCTATAGATTTGTATGCTAACATGTAATTAGAAAGAAATGTCAGTAAGAAAATTAAAACCAATAACACCAGGACAGCGATTTAGAGTTGTAAATGGCTATGATGCCATTACAACTGATAAGCCGGAAAAAAGTTTACTTGTTCCGAAAAAAAGATCTGGTGGTAGAAATAGTCAAGGAAAAATGACCATGCGTTACAAAGGTGGTGGTCATAAGAAAAGATATAGAATAATTGACTTTAAAAGAGATAAGTCTGGAATCCCAGCTGAAGTAAAGTCAATTGAATACGATCCTAATAGAACTGCATTTATTGCCCTTTTATGTTACCAAGATGGTGAAAAGAGGTATATGATTGCTCAAAATGGTTTAAAAGTTGGTCAAAACGTTGTCTCAGGAGACGGAGTTGCACCTGAAATTGGTAATTGCATGCCTTTATCAAAAATTCCATTAGGTACTATTATTTCTTGTATTGAGTTAAGACCTGGACAAGGTGCTGTTATGGCAAGAAGTGCTGGTGCTTTTGCTCAATTAATGGCTAGAGATGGCAAGTTTGCTACGGTTAAACTTCCTTCTGGAGAAACTAGATTAATTCTTGAAACATGTTCTGCTACTATAGGTGTTGTGTCTAATTCAGATCACCAATTATTAGTTTCTGGTAAAGCCGGTAGATCTAGATGGCTTGGTATTCGACCAAGAACTAGACCAGTAGTTATGAATCCAGTTGATCACCCAATGGGTGGTGGTGAAGGAAAATCATCTGGTGGTCACCCAAGATCAAGAAATGGTATTCCAGCAAAAGGTTATAGAACAAGATCTAAAACTAAAGCAAGTAATAAATACATTATTGAACGTAGAAAGAAATAATTAAGTTATGTCAAGATCATTAAAAAAAGGACCATTCGTTCACTATAAATTGGATAAAAAGGTCGCTAAAAATATTGAAAGTAATAAGAAAACAGTAATCAAAACTTGGTCTAGAGCTAGTATGATTACTCCAGATTTTGTTGGTCAAACAATTGCTGTTCATAATGGACGTCAGTTTATTCCAGTTTATGTAACTGAGAATATGGTTGGTCATAAATTGGGTGAGTTTTCTCCTACAAGATCTTTTAGAGGTCACATGGGTGCTAAAAATAAAGGAAAAAAATAAAAGTTATGGGAAGTCGTAAAACTAAAATGGCGGAGACTATCAAGTCTGAGAAAAAGAAAGTTGCTTTTGCTAAGCTAAACAACTGTCCTACATCACCTAGAAAAATGCGTTTAGTTGCTGATCTTGTCAGAGGAAAAATGGCTGATAGAGCATTAAACATATTAAGATTTAGCCAAAAAGAAGCTTCTAGAAGATTAGAAAAATTACTTTTATCTGCTATTTCAAACTGGGAAGCAAAAAATGAAGGTTTAAATGTTGAGGATGCTGAGCTGTATGTTTCTAGAATTACTGTTGATAGTGGTTCAATGTTAAAAAGATTAAGACCAGCTCCACAAGGAAGAGCTCATAGAATTAGAAAAAGATCTAACCACGTTACTATTGTGCTAGATTCTAAAAATAACACTCAAAGCATTTAATAAATGGGACAAAAGACAAATCCAATAGGGAATAGATTAGGAATTATTAGAGGCTGGGAGTCTATGTGGTATGGTGGAAATGATTACGGTGATAAGCTAGCTGAAGATGATAAAATTAGAAAATACATATATGTAAGACTTGCTAAAGCAAGTGTTTCTAGAGTTATAATTGAAAGAACTCTAAAAATTGTTACTGTTACAATTACAACTGCTAGACCAGGTATCATTATAGGTAAAGGAGGTCAGGAAGTTGATAAACTTAAGGAAGAATTAAAAAAGATTTCAGGAAAAGAAGTTCAGTTGAATGTTTATGAAATCAAAAGACCTGAAGTAGATGCTTATTTAGTTGCATCCAGTGTTGCTAGACAAATTGAAAATAGAATTTCTTATAAAAGAGCTATTAAGATGTCTATTGCTGCCGCAATGAGAATGAACGCAGAAGGTATTAAAATACAAATTAGTGGTCGTTTAAATGGTGCTGAAATGGCAAGAAATGAGCATTATAAAGATGGAAGAATTCCATTATCGACTTTTAGAGCTGATATCGATTATGCATTAGTTGAAGCGCATACTACTTATGGTAGACTTGGAATAAAAGTTTGGATTATGAAAGGTGAAGTGTATGGAAAGAGAGAATTATCTCCTTTAGTCGGATTATCTAAAAAACAAGGTAAGTCTGGTGGTAGAAATGCTGGAAATAAATCAAGAAGAAGAAAATAAATTATAATAAAAAGTAATGTTACAACCTAAGAGAACAAAATATCGTAAAGTCCAAAAGGGAAGAATGAAAGGAAATTCTGGTAGAGGAACTATACTTTCTAACGGAATGTATGGAATTAAATCATTGGATTCTAATTTTTTGACTTCTAGACAAATAGAAGCTGCCAGAATTGCAGCAACTAGATTTATGAAAAGAGAAGGTCAATTATGGATTAAAATATTTCCTGATAAGCCAATTACGAAAAAACCTTTAGAGGTTCGTATGGGTAAAGGAAAAGGTGCTGTTGAATATTGGGCTGCTGTTGTTAAACCAGGTAGAATTTTATTTGAAGTAGGTGGTGTTCCATTAGATGTTGCAAAAGAAGCATTAAGGTTAGCTGCACAAAAATTACCAGTTAAAACTAGGTTTGTAATTGCAAGAGATTACGAAGCTTAATATTTATTAAAATGAAACAGTCAGAAATATTAAAATTATCAAACGAAGAGCTAAGTGAAAGACTTGGGGAATCTAAAAAGAGCTACAGAGAGTTAAAAATGACTCACGCCGTATCTCCTTTAGAAAATCCAATACAGCTTCGAACATTAAGAAGAACTGTAGCTAGAATAGCCACGGAGATAACTAAAAGAGAAATACAATAAACTTATTCTATTGAAAATGGAAAAAAGAAATTTAAGAAAAGAACGTGTAGGAGTTGTTACTAGTAACAAAATGGAGAAATCTATTGTTGTTTCTGAAGTTAAAAAGGTTAAACACCCTATGTATGGTAAATTCGTGTTAAAAACAAAAAAATATGTTGCACACGATGAAACAAACGATTGCAATATTGGGGATACTGTAAAGATCATGGAAACAAGACCTTTAAGTAAATCTAAATGTTGGAGATTAGTACAAATAATTGAAAGAGCTAAGTAATTATGTTACAACAAGAGTCAAGATTAAAAGTTGCCGATAACACTGGAGCTAAGGAAGTTTTAACTATCCGAGTTTTAGGAGGTACCAAAAGAAGATATGCTTCGGTTGGAGATAAAATTGTAGTTTCAGTAAAAGCTGCAACTCCAAATGGAACAGTAAAAAAAGGTGAAGTTTCAACAGCAGTTGTTATTAGAACATTGAAAGAAGTTAGAAGACCTGATGGAACATATATCAGATTTGATGATAACGCTTGTGTTCTTTTAGATGCAGCCGGAGAAATGAAAGGAACAAGAGTATTTGGACCTGTTGCACGTGAACTAAGAGATAAACAATTTATGAAGATCGTTTCTTTAGCACCAGAAGTATTATAATAAATTATTATGAAAAAGATTAAAATTAAAACGGGAGATAATGTAAAAGTAATTACTGGGAACAATAAAGGTTCAGAAGGTAAAGTACTTAAAATAGTATCTGATAAAAATAGGTTATTAGTTGAAGGTGTAAATATGGTTAAAAAACATATGAAACCTAATGCTCAAAACCCACAAGGTGGAATAGTTGAAAAAGAAGCTTTTATTCATGTTTCTAATGTCTCTTTGTTGACCTCGTCTGGTGAAACAACAAAAGTAGGATATAGAATAGATGATAATAAGAAAGTAAGATTTTCAAAAAAATCTAATGAAGTAATATAATTATGAGTTACGTACCAAGATTAAAACAAGAATATAATAATAAGGTTATTAGTAACCTTAAGGAAGAGTTTGGATACAAAAATGTTATGCAAGTTCCTAAGCTTAAGAAAATAGTTATTTCTAAAGGTGTAGGTGCTGCCGTATCGGATAAAAAATTAATTGACTACGCTGTCGAAGAAATTACAAATATCTCTGGCCAAAAAGCTGTCGCAACTATCTCTAAAAAGGATGTTGCTACCTTTAAATTAAGAAAAGGTATGCCAATTGGAGTTAAAGTAACTTTAAGAGGAGAGAAAATGTACGAATTTTTAGATCGTTTAGTTACATCTGCACTCCCTAGAGTTAGAGACTTTAATGGAATCAAAGCTACTGGTTTTGATGGTAGAGGTAATTATAACTTAGGTGTCGTAGAGCAAATTATTTTTCCAGAAATCAATATTGATAAAGTCAACAAGATTTCAGGTATGGACATAACTTTTGTTACTAGTGCTGATACAGACAAGGAAGCAAAATCATTATTAACTGAATTAGGTTTACCATTTAAAAAAAATTAAACTATGGCTAAAGAATCAATGAAAGCCCGTGAGGTAAAAAGAGCAAAAACAGTAGCAAAGTATGCTGAAAAAAGAAAAGCTTTAAAAGCAGCTGGAGATTTTGAAGGATTACAAAAGTTACCTAAAAATGCATCCCCTGTTAGAATGCATAATAGATGTAAATTAACAGGTAGACCTAAAGGTTACATGAGAACTTTTGGATTATCTAGAGTTATGTTTAGAGAAATGGCAAATAAAGGATTAATCCCAGGTGTAAGAAAAGCCAGCTGGTAATATTAACTGGTTAAAGGTTTAACAAAAAAGTTAAAAACCATAATCATAAAATTAAAAACTATGTATACAGATCCAATAGCGGATTATTTAACAAGAATTAGAAATGCTGTCGCTGCTAAACACAGAGTAGTTGAGATACCTGCTTCTAATTTAAAGAAAGAAATTACTAAAATTTTATTCGATCAAGGATATATTTTAAGTTATAAATTTGAAGATTCTACAGTTCAGGGTGTAATTAAAATTGCACTTAAATACAATAAACTGAGTCAAGAATCTGTAATCAAAAAAATACAAAGACTAAGTAAACCTGGTTTACGTAAATATTCAAATTCTAATGACTTACCTAGAATTTTAAATGGTCTTGGAATTGCTATCGTTTCTACTTCAAGAGGAGTTATGACGGCTAAGCAAGCAAAAAGACACAATGTAGGTGGTGAGGTAATTTGTTACGTATACTAATTTAAAGATAAGATAATGTCAAGAATAGGAAATAACCCAATATCGATACCCGAAGGTGTTACTGTAAACATTGAAGAAAATGTTGTAACAGTTGCAGGTAAGTTAGGTGAATTAAGACAAGAGTTTTCAGATATTACCATTAAAATTGAAGAAAATTCTGTTATATTATCTAGACCTTCTGAACATAAAGATCATAAAGCTAAACATGGTTTGTATAGAGCATTGATTAGTAACATGGTTTCGGGAGTTACTACTGGATGGACTAAAGAATTAGAACTTGTTGGTGTTGGTTATAGAGCAACTAATCAAGGTCAAAAACTTGATTTAGCGTTAGGTTTTTCTCACAATATAGTTTTACAAGTAGTTCCTGAAGTCAAAGTAGAAACTATTTCTGAAAAAGGAAAAAATCCAATTGTTAAATTAACATCAATTGATAAACAACTTATTGGTCAAGTAGCAGCTAAAATTAGAGGCTTTAGAAGTCCTGAGCCTTACAAAGGTAAAGGAGTAAGATTTGTAGGTGAACAAGTAAGAAGAAAAGCAGGTAAATCTGCTTAAAAAAAATAGAATTATGGCATTAACAAAGCAAGATAGAAGACAAAGAATTAGAAACAGAATTAGAAAAATAGTTTCTGGTACTGCAAATAGCCCTAGACTATCTGTGTATAGAAGTAATAAAGAGATATATGCTCAATTAATTGACGATGTTTCTGGAAAAACTTTATGCGCTTGTTCTTCTAGAGAAAAAGAAATTATTACTGCCGAAGGAAGTAAAAAAGATATTGCTTCATTAGTAGGAAAAACATTAGCAGAAAAAGCTGTTAAGTTAGGTGTTAGTAAAGTATCATTTGACAGAGCAGGTTATTTATATCATGGACGTGTGAAATCTTTAGCAGATGGTGCTAGAGAAGGAGGACTTAAATTTTAATAATATGTATCAAAACGTAGAATCAGTAAAACCAAGTGGATTAGATCTTAAGGATCGTTTAGTTGGTGTACAAAGAGTTACTAAAGTTACTAAAGGTGGTAGAGCTTTTGGTTTTTCTGCAATTGTTGTTGTAGGAGATGGTAATGGAGTAGTAGGTCATGGATTAGGAAAATCTAAAGATGTTGCAAGTGCTATTGCAAAAGCAGTAGAAGATGCAAAAAAGAATTTAGTGAGAATTCCTCTTATAAAAGGAACTCTTCCTCATGAGCAAAAAGGTAAATTTGGAGGTGCGAGAGTTAATATAATTCCTGCAGCACCTGGTACTGGTGTAATTGCTGGTGGTGCATTGAGAATTGTTCTTGAAGCTGTTGGAGTACATGATGTATTATCTAAATCGCAAGGTTCTTCAAATCCGCATAATGTAGTAAAAGCTACCTTTGAGGCTTTACTGAATCTGAGAGATGCTAATACAATAGCTAAAAATAGAGGTATATCTTTACAAAAAGTTTTTAACGGATAATAAGATGAAGAAGATAATAATAACACAACAAAGAAGTGCAATAAACCGTACACAGAGACAAAAGAGAACTTTAGTGGCTCTTGGTCTTAAAGGAATTGGTCAAAGTATTGAACATAATGCGACTGCTAATATCCTTGGTATGATAAAAAAAGTTAATCATTTAGTTTCTTTTAAAGAAGCTTAATAAAAAAAACAGAATGGATTTAAGTAATTTAAAACCTGCTGAAGGATCAGTTAATAACAATAGTAAAAGAATAGGTAGAGGTCAAGGATCTGGTAAAGGTGGTACTGCTACTAGAGGTCATAAAGGTGCTAAGTCTAGATCTGGTTATTCTAGAAAAATAGGATTTGAAGGTGGGCAAATGCCACTACAAAGACGTGTGCCTAAATTTGGTTTTACTAATATTAATAGAAAAGAATATCAAGGAATAAATTTAGATGTTATTCAAGAATTGGTTGATAATAAGAAAGTTAAAGATGAATTAGATTTTAATTCTATTGTTGAATTAAGATTAGCTAGAAAAAACGAACTAGTTAAGATTCTTGGTAGAGGAGAATTAAAAGCAAAAATTAAAGTAACTGCTCACAAATTTACAGCTTCAGCAAAAAGTGCAATCGAAGCTGCTGGAGGAGAAGCGGTAACATTATAATTATATATGAAGTTTATAGATACATTAAAAAATATTTGGAATATAACTGAGTTAAAGGATAGAATTCTTTTTACTTTGTTCATGTTAGTTGTTTACCGTTTTGGTGCACAAATAACTCTTCCCGGTATTGATGCAGAAATGCTAGGTAGTTTAAAGTCTGAAACGTCTGAAGGTATACTTGGATTGTTAAATGCATTTACTGGTGGAGCTTTTGCAAATGCTTCTGTATTTGCACTTGGAATTATGCCATATATATCAGCTTCAATTGTAGTACAACTGATGGGAATTGCGATTCCATATCTACAAAAACTTCAAAAAGAAGGTGCTAGTGGTCAGAAAAAAATCACTCAAATTACAAGATGGCTTACTATTGGTATATGCTTGGTTCAAGCCCCTGGATATTTAGCCAGTTTAGACATAATGTTTGGTATTCCTCAAGAAGCATTTTTGCTTGGCCAAGGTCCATTGTTCTTTTTTACTGGAACTATTATATTAGTTACAGGTTGTATTTTTGCAATGTGGTTAGGAGAAAAGATTACTGATAAAGGAATTGGAAATGGTATATCCTTATTAATTACTGTAGGTATTATTGCTACAATGCCACAGTCATTTATACAAGAATATGCAGCTAGAGTTACTGGATCTAATGGAGGTTTAATGATGATATTAATTGAGTTAGTCATATGGTGGTTAATAATTCTTGCTTCAGTATACTTAGTTATGGCTGTTAGAAGAATAGCTGTTCAATATGCTAGAAGAACAGCATCTGGTAGTTATGAAAAAAATATTTCAGGTTCTAGACAATTTTTACCCTTAAAATTAAATGCTTCAGGAGTGATGCCTATAATCTTTGCTCAAGCATTAATGTTTGTGCCTGGTTTAATTGGAGGTTCTAGTTTGTTAAAAGACTACTCTATTGGCCAATGGATGATCTCTAATTTTAGTGATATTTTTGGTTTATGGTATAATGTTGTGTTTGGACTATTGATAATGATATTCACTTTTTTCTACACTGCTATTACTGTTCCAACAAGTAAAATGGCAGATGATTTGAAAAGAAGTGGTGGTTTTATTCCTGGAATCAGACCTGGTACAGAGACAGACACATATTTGAATAAAATTATGTCTCATATTACACTTCCAGGATCTGTGTTTTTAGCATTAATCGCTGTATTTCCTGCTTTTGTGGTTCAATTTATGGACGTTCAACAAGGATGGGCATTATTTTTTGGAGGTACATCTTTATTAATTATGGTTGGTGTAGCCATTGATACTATGCAACAAGTTAATTCGTATTTATTAAATAAACATTACGATGGATTAATGAAGGCAGGTAAAAATAGAAAAACAGGAATCTAATGGCAAAGCAAGCAGCAATAGAGCAAGATGGCTCAATAATAGAAGCATTGTCGAATGCAATGTTTAGAGTAGAATTAGAAAATGGTCACATTGTGACTGCACATATATCTGGTAAGATGCGTATGCATTATATTAAATTATTACCAGGAGATAAAGTTAAATTAGAAATGAGTCCTTATGATTTATCTAAGGCTCGCATAACATATAGATATTAATAAATCATGAAAGTAAGAGCTTCAGTAAAAAAGAGAAGTGCAGATTGTAAAATCGTACGTAGAAAAGGTAGACTTTATGTGATAAACAAAAAGAATCCAAGGTTTAAACAAAGACAAGGTTAATTATGGCAAGAATAGCAGGTGTAGATATACCAAAACAAAAGAGAGGAGTTATTTCCCTTACCTATATTTTCGGAATAGGTAGAACTCGTGCAAAAGAAATTTTGATGTCAGCGGGTGTTGATGACAGCGTTAAAGTTAATGACTGGTCTGATTCAGATATCAGTAAAATTCGTGAGGCTGTAAGTTCTTTCACTATTGAAGGTGAGTTAAGATCTGAAACTCAATTAAACATTAAACGATTAATGGATATTGGGTGTTATAGAGGTATTAGACATAGATCTGGTTTACCATTAAGAGGTCAAAGAACTAAGAACAACTCTAGAACTAGAAAAGGAAGAAGAAAAACAGTTGCGAACAAGAAAAAAGTAACTAAATAATAATTAGTAATATGGCAAAGTCAAGTACTAAAAAACGTAAAGTAATAGTTGAATCTATAGGTGAGGCACATATTGTTGCTTCATTTAACAACATTATAATATCATTAACTAACAAAAAAGGAGACGTTATCTCTTGGTCATCTGCTGGTAAGATGGGCTTTAGAGGTTCAAAGAAAAACACTCCTTATGCTGCTCAATTAGCTGCAGAAGATGCAGCAGGTGTTGCAAAAGATGCTGGGTTGAGAAAAGTTAAGGTATATGTAAAAGGTCCTGGAAATGGAAGAGAGTCAGCAATTAGATCTATTCACAATGCAGGTATTGAAGTCGCAGAAATCATTGATGTGACTCCAACTCCTCACAATGGGTGTAGACCTCCAAAACGTAGAAGAGTTTAATAATAATTAAGTATAAACAAGAGACAAAATACTATCGAAGGATTAGATTAAGACCTTAATTCATAGTTACTCTAAAAAAACAAAAGAAATGGCAAGATATACTGGTCCAAAAACAAAAATTGCAAGAAAATTCGGTGAGGCTATCTTCGGAGAAGATAAGTCTTTCGAAAAAAGAAATTACCCTCCGGGTCAACATGGTAATACCCGTAGACGTGGAAAAAAATCTGAGTACTCTGTACAACTAATGGAGAAGCAAAAAGCTAAATATACATATGGTATTTTAGAAAAGCAATTTAGAAACATGTTTAAAAAAGCTACCGCTGCTAATGGTATTACAGGTGAAGTTTTATTACAACTTTGTGAATCTAGATTAGATAATGTTGTTTTCAGAATGGGTTTATCAAATTCAAGAAGTGGAGCAAGACAACTTGTTTCTCACAGACATATCACTGTTAACGGTGGTATAGTAAATATACCATCCTACAGTCTAAAGCCTGGAGATGTTGTAGCTGTTAGAGAAAAGTCTAAATCACTTGAAACTATAGATAGAGCACTTTCTAATTCTTCAAGCGTATTTGAATGGATCACATGGAATAGCGATCAAATGCAAGGAACTTATGTGTCAATCCCTGCAAGAATTCAAATTCCAGAAAATATTAACGAACAGTTCATTGTTGAATTGTACTCAAAATAATAATTAATATACAAAGTATTATGGCAATATTAAATTTTCAAAAACCGGATAAAGTAATAATGATTAATTCAACTGATTTCGATGGTAAATTCGAATTCAGACCACTTGAACCTGGTTACGGCTTAACAGTTGGTAATGCTCTTAGAAGAGTTTTATTATCATCTCTTGAAGGTTTCGCAATAACTTCAGTAAAAATTGAAGGAGTTGATCACGAATTTTCAACAATCTCTGGTGTTGTAGAAGATGTTACTGAAATTATTTTAAATTTAAAACAAATACGTTTTAAAAGACAAATCGAAGAAGTTGATAATGAGACTGTCTCTATTTCTCTTTCAGGACAAGATAAAATTACTGCTGGGGATTTTCAAAAATTTATTTCTGGATTTCAAATTTTAAATTCTGATCAAGTGATTTGTAACTTAGATTCTAAAGTTAAAATTCAAATGGAGCTTTCTATTGAAAAAGGTAGAGGTTATGTTCCTGCAGAAGAAAATAAAAAATCTTCGGCTCCAATTGGAACAATTTTTACAGATTCTATTTTTACTCCTATAAAAAATGTAAAATATTCTGTTGAAAACTTTAGAGTTGAGCAAAAAACTGATTACGAAAAGTTAGTTTTTGAAATCATGACAGATGGTTCTATCAACCCACAGGACGCATTAACTGATGCAGCTAGAATACTGATACACCATTTCATGTTATTCTCAGATGAAAGAATTACTCTTGAAGCTGATGAAATTGCTAAGACAGAAACTTATGATGAAGAGTCATTACACATGCGTCAATTACTTAAGACTAAATTGATTGATATGGATCTTTCTGTTCGTGCTTTAAATTGTTTAAAAGCTGCAGAAGTTGATACTTTAGGTGATTTAGTTTCATTTAACAAAAATGACCTTATGAAATTTAGAAACTTTGGTAAAAAATCTCTTACCGAACTTGAGGAACTAGTGATTGTTAAAGGATTAAATTTCGGAATGGATTTAACAAAATATAAATTAGATAAAGACTAACTTTATTAGAGTTTAAATAAATTGAATAATGAGACACGGAAAAAAAATAAACCATTTAGGAAGAAAAACAGCTCATAGAAAATCTATGTTGGCTAATATGGCTTGTTCTTTAATAGAACACAAACGAATTAATACAACTACTGCTAAAGCTAAAGCATTAAAACAATTTGTTGAGCCTCTTATAACTAAGTCTAAAAATGATACAACTCAAAACAGAAGAATAGTTTTTTCTAGACTGAGACAAAAAGAAGCCGTTGCTGAATTATTTCGTGACGTCTCGGCTAAAATTGCTGATAGACCGGGCGGCTACACTAGAGTTATTAGATTAGGTAACAGACTTGGAGATAATGCTGATATGGCAATGATTGAGCTTGTAGATTATAATGAAACTTACGATGCTGGTAAAAAGAAAAAATCTTCTACTAGAAGACGTAAAAAAAGTACTGCACCTAAAGTTGATGATGTACAAATAGAATCATCTGAAGCAGTTATATCAACAGTAAATGATGATGCTAATGTAGTAGAACCTACTGAGACTACTGAAGCAGTTGTTGAGCCAACAAATATTGCTGAAGAATCAAATGAAACTTCTGAAGCACCTGTTGAAGATACAGATGCTAATATTGAAGATGAAACTACCACTGAAAAGCCTGAATCATCTGAGGAAAAATAGAGCCCCAATCAATCATTTAAAGAACTAAAACCCTTTTTTTATGAGACATTTACTTTTATTTATTTCATTTTTGTTTTCTGTATCAATTTCATTTGCTCAGACAAATTCTGTCGAAGCTGGCGGAAGCCAAGCTATGGAAAATTATGCCCAATTAGCTTCTGGAAACGGCGCTAGTTATGGAAACTCCATGATGTTCTATAATCCCAAAAGATATATAGATGGTACTGTTCATTTGTTTGAAAGCTGGAATAACACTGCAGTAATTCATACTATATCAGATGATAAGTTTCTTGTCAAACGAGTTAATTTGAATCTTAAGAGAAATTCATTTGAAGCAAAAATGAATGATTCAGATTCTATATTTTCATTTACATTTAACAATATCAAAAAAATTGTAATAAATAATAAGACCTACAAGAACTTTTACTATGATGATGATAACAGAGTATATGAAATGTTATATGATACAGATCAGTATAAATTTATGAAAGGATTTAATGTTAAATTAATTTCCGGATCTGCGAATCCTATGGTTAATAGACCCAATGACAGGTATGTGCGTGGTGAAGAATTTTTTATAATGATAAATGGATCTATCAGTGATGTTAAACTTAAAAAAAAATCTATTTACAGGCTTCTTAACATTGATAAATTAAGTACATCCAAACTTGATATGTTTATCGAGTCAAATAATCTTTCTTTAAAGAAAGTAGATGACATAATAAAACTTTTAGAATATTACAGTAATATATAATATTTATGTGATTTCTTAATTTGGATATTTAAAATTGTTAATAAAGAGGTTATAATTTAACCTCTTTTTTTATTCATTAATAATTATAATATTGATTATTATATTTATTTTTACTGTAGTTTACATTACATGGAATACAAGAAAAGAAAAAAAGCAATTTTATTACTGTCTGATGGAACCATATTCTATGGAAAGTCTGTCTTTGGTGAAGGTACTGCATTTGGAGAGGTTTGTTTCAACACAGGAATGACTGGTTATCAAGAAATTTATACAGATCCTTCTTATTTTGGTCAGTTAATGATTATGACTAATCCACATATTGGTAATTATGGAGTAGTTAATGATGAATCAGAATCTGATTCAGTAAAAATTTCGGGTTTAATATGTAAAAACTTCAGTTATAATTATTCTAGAGAATTAGCTGATAGTTCTTTAGAGGAATTTTTAAATAAGAATAATCTTTTTGCAATTTCTGATATTGACACGAGGGCTTTAGTTAGTTATATAAGAGATAATGGCGCTATGAATGCTGTTATCACAACAGATGTTGATGATGTAGACTCTCTATCTAAGAAATTAACAGATGTTCCGTCTATGAAAGGTTTAGAACTTGCCTCTAAGGTATCTACTAAATCTACTTATTTTTATGGCAATGAAAGTTCTAAATACAAAGTAGCAGCTTTGGATTTAGGTATTAAAAAAAATATTTTAAGAAACTTAGCTAAAAGAGATGTATATATTAAAGTTTTCCCATTCAATACATCATTTGATGAAATGAAAGAGTGGAATCCTGACGGCTATTTTCTGTCTAATGGACCTGGAGATCCTGAGCCATTGAAAAATGCTCAAGAAGTTGCAAAGAAAATTATCGAACAGAATCAACCTTTGTTTGGTATATGTTTAGGTCATCAAATTATTGCATTGGCCAATGGAATTTCTACCTATAAAATGCATAATGGCCATAGAGGTATAAACCATCCAGTTAAAAACCTTATAACTGGTAAAGGAGAAATCACTTCTCAAAATCATGGTTTTGCTGTAAATAAAGAAGAATCTCTTGCTAATGAAAATGTAGAAATAACACACATTCATTTAAATGACGATACAGTAGCTGGAATAAAACTTAAAAATAGTAATTGCTTTTCTGTACAATTTCATCCAGAGGCTAGCCCTGGCCCACATGATTCCTCATATTTGTTTGATCAATTTGTTGACAATATGAGTAGGTAGTAATTGATTGTCAAATTTTTTACTATTACGTTTTCGTTAATTATCCCCATTTAATAGATAAAAATCTATATATAATTAATATTTTTGTAAAGATTATTTATAAAAAATTCTTATGTCCAATATTAAAAAAATTCATGCTAGACAAATCTTTGATTCAAGAGGTAACCCAACAATTGAAGTTGATGTTATAACTGAAAATGGTTTAATTGGAAGAGCTGCTGTACCATCAGGAGCTTCAACTGGTGAACACGAAGCAGTTGAATTAAGAGACGGTGGTTCTGATTATATGGGTAAAGGAGTGATGAAAGCGGTAAATAATGTAAATGATATTTTAGCACCATCAATTATTGGATTATCTGTTTTTGATCAAACTGAAATTGATGTTAAAATGATAAATTTAGATGGTACTCCCAATAAATCTAATTTAGGTGCAAATTCAATTTTAGGAGTTTCTTTAGCAGTTGCTAAGGCAGCTGCAGCGGAGAAAAAAATTCCATTATACAGATATATAGGTGGAGAGGATGTGTGTACATTACCTGTTCCAATGATGAATATTATTAATGGAGGTTCACATAGTGATTCCCCTATAGCTTTTCAAGAGTTTATGATTATACCAGTGCTTGCAAAATCTTTTACACATGCAATGCAAATGGGTAGTGAAATATTTCATCACTTAAAGCTAGTTTTAAAAAGTAGAAAATTAAGTACAGCAGTAGGAGATGAGGGTGGATTTGCTCCCGTCTTAGAAGGAACTGAAGATGCTTTAGATACTATTGCTTTAGCAGTGAAAAATGCAGGTTATTCTTTTGGTAAAGAAATAATGATAGCATTAGATTGTGCTGCTGCAGAGTTTTATGAAAACAATTTGTATAATTATAAGAAATTTGAAGGTGATCAAGGAGAAGTGAGAACTAGTAAACAGCAAGCTGACTACCTAGCAAGTTTAGCCTCAAAATATCCGATTATTTCTATAGAAGACGGAATGGATGAAAATGATTGGGATGGTTGGAAATATTTAACGGAACTAATTGGTGATAAAATTCAGCTAGTTGGTGATGATTTATTTGTAACTAATGTTGAAAGACTCTCAAGAGGTATTGATGAATCAATTGCTAATTCAATACTAATTAAAGTTAATCAAATAGGTAGCCTTACGGAAACAATAAAAGCTGTAGAAATGGCTCATAATGCTGGTTTTACATCTGTAATGTCTCACAGATCAGGTGAGACAGAAGATAATACAATTGCTGATTTAGCAGTTGCGCTTACGACTGGTCAAATTAAGACTGGCTCTGCTTCTAGGAGCGATCGTATGGCTAAGTACAACCAGTTGTTAAGAATCGAAGAGGAATTAGGGTCTAAAGCTTTCTTTCCTCAAGCGAGTGTGTTTAAGGCATAGTTTTCTATGTTTTAATAATTCGTAGATATTTTGTACTTTTGCATTCCTTAATACAAAAATCCAAATGTCAAAAAAAGCTAAACTTATTATAAATAATCAGGAATTTGATTTCCCTCTTGTTTTAGGTTCTGAAAATGAACTGTCCATTGATCTTAAACAGTTAAGATCTCTAACAGGTGGAGTTACTACTATTGATCCCGGTTTTAAAAATACTGCTTCTTGTGAAAGTAAAATAACTTATCTAGATGGGGAGAAAGGTATTTTAAGATATAGAGGTTATTCGATTGAAGATTTAGCTAATAATGCTAGTTTTTTAGAAGTTGCATATTTATTAATTTATGGTAACCTGCCTACAGAAGAGCAGTATAAGAAATTCAATGATGATATTAAAAGAGAAAGTATTGTTGACGAGGATATTAAAAAAATACTAGAAGCATTTCCTAAGTCAGCCCACCCGATGGGTATATTATCATCTTTAACAAGTGCACTAACCGCCTTTAATCCTACTTCAAACACTATCGATTATGATAGGAGTAAAACTGAACTTTACGAAACAATAGTAAAAGTTTTAGGTAAAATTCCAGTGCTAATTGCTTGGACTTTTAGGAAAAAAAATGGTCTTCCTTTAGATTATGGAGATACTTCTCTTGGTTATGTTGAAAATATTTTGAAGATGATGTTTAATAAACCAAATGAAACTTATGTTCAGAATCCAATTTTGGTTAACGCACTAAACAAGCTTTTAATTTTACATGCTGATCATGAGCAAAATTGTTCAACTTCAACTGTAAGAATTGTAGGTTCTTCACATGCTGGATTATTTGCTTCAATTTCTGCAGGAATATCTGCTTTATGGGGACCATTACACGGAGGTGCAAATCAAGCGGTATTAGAAATGCTTGAATCGATTAATGAAGACGGAGGTGATACAAATAAGTATATGCAAAAAGCAAAAGATAAAGAAGATCCTTTTAGATTAATGGGCTTTGGACATAGAGTTTATAAAAGTTTTGACCCTAGAGCTAAAATAATAAAAGTAGCTACAGATGAGGTTTTAAATGATCTTGGCATAGTTGATCCTGTTTTGGATATAGCTAAAGGTTTAGAAAAAGAAGCATTAAGTGATAAGTATTTTGTAGATAGAAGTTTATATCCAAATGTTGATTTTTACTCTGGTATTATCTACCGAGCAATGGGAATTCCATCAGATATGTTTACTGTAATGTTTGCTCTTGGAAGACTACCTGGATGGATAGCTCAGTGGAGAGAAATGAGACTTAGAAACGAGCCAATTGGAAGACCAAGACAGGTTTACACTGGAGAAAATCATAGAGAATATACTCCAATTTCAAAAAGATAATATAGGTTTTACTCTATTTCTTTCTTAGTATATTTACATATGTTAAAAATTAATATTAACAACGAGACATCTGAATTAGTGTCTGTAATATTGGGCTCTGCGATTTCTAACGGCCCAACCCCAAATATAGAAGACTGTTACGATCCGAAAAGTATTGAACATATTTTAAACGGTACATATCCTATTGAAAAAGATATGATAAATGAGCTAAATTCATTTGAAAATATTTTAGTGAAATATGGTGTAAAGGTATATAGGCCAGATCAAATTAATAATTATAATCAGATCTTTGCACGAGATATTTCTTTTGTTATTGAAGATAAAATTGTTTTATCTAACATGATTGATAATAGATCTTCAGAATTGTCAGCTATAAATTATATACTTAGCGAAATTCCATCCAAAAATATTATTAAACTTAGCAGTGACAGTCATGTTGAAGGTGGTGATGTAATACTATTTAATGATTATGTTTTTATTGGAGTGTACTCTGGTGAAGATTATCCTAATTATATAACTGCAAGAACGAATTTAAATGCTGTAAATGAAATAAAAGTAAATTTCCCTAATAAGTCTATAAAGACTTTTGAATTAAGAAAATCAAATACTTCTCCAAAAGACAATGCTCTTCATTTAGATTGTTGTTTCCAGCCAATTGGAACAAACAAAGCAATTATTCACCCTGGTGGTTTTTTAATAAAAGATGAGTATGAATGGTTAGTTGATTTTTTCGGAAAAGATAATATTTTTGAAACTACTAAAGAAGAAATGTACAATATGAGTTGTAACGTGTTTTCAATTTCTGAAAACGTAATTGTTTCTGAAAATAATTTTGATAGGTTAAATGAATGGCTAACTTCAAATGGATTTAAGGTGGAAAAGATAAGCTATTCAGAAATTGCTAAACAAGAAGGTTTGTTGAGATGTTCAACTATGCCATTAATTAGAAAATAATTTGATTTTGAATATACAAAGTACAAATACTATTTTGATGATTAGGCCTCTTGCATTTAATTATAATGTTCAAACTGCTGTTAACAATCATTACCAAAAGGCTAATGATTTTAATAGTAATTCAAATCAAATTAATTTAACTGCTCAAACCGAATTTGATAATTTTGTATTAAAGCTTAAATCTTTTGGTGTTAATGTTATTGTTTTTCAAGATGATGATAAGTTTGATACACCAGATTCGGTATTTCCCAATAATTGGATTTCATTTCATTCAAATGGTGATATTGCTTTATACCCTATGTTTGCAAAAAATAGAAGGAACGAAAGAAGAGAAGATGTAGTAAAATGCATTGAGAAAAACGGATATCCTATTAATAATGTTATTGATTATTCCTTTGCAGAAGAATCAAACATATATTTAGAAGGTACAGGAAGTATAGTTTTAGATAGATTAAATAAAAAAGCTTACTGTGCTATTTCAGAAAGATCTAATGAAGATTTATTGATTGAATTCTGTGAAGATTTTGAATATTCTCCAATTATTTTTAGTGCATTTCAGTCGGTTAAAGAAGTAAGAGAGTTGATTTATCACACAAATGTTATGATGTGTGTTGCTGATAATTTTGTCATTATATGTTTAGATTGTATAGATAATAAAAAAGAGAGAAATAATGTAATTTCACATTTAAAAGGTGATGGAAAAGAAATTATTGAAATTTCAGAAAATCAAGTGAATTCGTTTGCTGGTAATATGTTGCAAATATTGGGTAGAAATAATAATCCTTTATTGATTATGAGTGAATCTGCATATAATGTGTTAACTAGTTTTCAAAAAGATATTATAAACAAGTATGTTAAAATTGTTTTTAGCTCATTAAATACAATTGAGACATATGGGGGTGGAAGTGCTAGATGTATGATGGCAGAGGTGTTTTTGCCAAAATCCATATAAAATTAATAATATATTATATTTATAGTTATAATGAATAAAATGAATATTGAATCCTCTTTACAAGCAATTGCACTTAAAGCAATCGAGCAACTATACGAATTAAAGATTGACAGTGTCGAAATTCAGCCCACAAGACCTGATTTTGAGGGTGATTTGACTATAGTTGTATTTCCTTTATTAAAACTTATTAAAACTAGCCCAATTGTGCTTGCAAACAGTTTAGGTAATTATATATTAGAGAATGAAAAATCATTTACTTCATTTAATGTAGTTTCAGGCTTTCTTAATATTGTTGTTGCTGATAATTATTATTTAAATAATTTTAATTCAATTAAAAATGAAGATGACTTTGGTTTTATTAAACCAGTTTCTGATGATTGTACAATGGTAGAATATTCTTCTCCTAACACTAATAAGCCACTTCATCTTGGGCATATTCGCAATAATTTATTGGGATATAGTGTAGCTCAAATACTTAAAGCCTCCGGTAAAAATGTTTTAAAAACTCAGATAATAAATGATCGAGGTATTCATATATGTAAAAGTATGTTAGCTTGGATTAAGTTTGGGTCTGGAGAAACTCCTGATTCTACACATATAAAAGGGGATAAGCTAGTTGGAAAGTATTATGTTTTGTTTGATAAAGAATATAAAAACCAAGTTAAATCTCTATTAGAAAATGGTTACTCCGAGGAAGATGCGAAAAAAAATGCACCTATTTTAATTGAAGCACAAGAAATGCTTTTGCTTTGGGAGTCCGGAGATAAAGAAACTGTAAAGCTTTGGAAGACAATGAATGGATGGGTTTACAAAGGTTTTGAAGAAACTTACAAAAATCTTGGAGTAGATTTTGATAATTATTATTATGAAAGTAATACCTATCTATTAGGAAAAGAATTTATAAAAGAAGGTCTTAGTAAAAATGTTTTCTATAAAAAAGATGATGGTAGTGTGTGGTGTGATTTGACAAATGAAGGCTTAGATGAAAAAATTGTTTTAAGATCCGATGGAACTGCTGTTTACATGACTCAAGATATTGGTACAGCTATTCAAAGAGTTAAAGATTTCCCTAATATCAATTCAATGATTTATACTGTTGGTAATGAGCAAGATTATCATTTTAAAGTCTTGTTCCTGATTCTTAAAAAATTAGGCTTCAAATGGTCAGCAAACTTACATCATCTAAGTTACGGAATGGTGGATTTGCCAAGTGGTAAAATGAAAAGTAGAGAAGGTACAGTTGTGGATGCAGATGATTTATTAGTAGAAATGACCCATACAGCTCAAGAAATATCCTCTGAACTTGGAAAGTTGGAAGACTTGGATGATAACGAAAAAAATAATGTTTATCAAACTATTGGAAAGGGAGCTTTGAAATACTTTATTTTGAAAGTAGATCCAAAAAAGAGAATATTATTTGATCCAAAAGAATCTGTAGATTTTCAAGGAAATACAGGTCCTTTTATTCAGTATTCCTATGTTAGAATACAGGCTATTTTAAGAAAAGTAGACTCTGTTAGTAATGAGAGTTATAAAGGAGGTTTAGATCCTAAAGAAAAAGAGTTAATAAAACAATTGTTAGCTTTTCCTACGGCAATTCAAAATGCGGCAAACACTCAAAGTCCTGCGTTAGTTGCTAATTACTTGTATGACTTAGTAAAAGTGTTTAATTCTTTTTATCAATCCTTACCGATATTAAAAACGTCATTTGAAGATAGAAAAATGTTTAGATTACAATTATCTAAATCAGTTTCTTTTACTATTAAAAATGCTTTAGGTTTATTGGGAATTGGTGTTGTTCAAAGGATGTAGTATTTACTAAATATATTGCACAAAAAAAAAGGCTACACAATGTGCAGCCTTTTTTTATTATTTAATTTGAATCTTTTAAATTATGATTCTTTAACAGCTAAACTGTATACAACAAGACCGAATCCGATTTTGTTGACAGCATCACCAATGTTGTAGATTACTTCCATTGATACATCCATACCAAATAAAAGACCTGCATCACCGTACCATCCAGCTGTTCCAGCCATATATCCTACAGGATATATTGCCCAACCAACAAGAAGGAACCAACATAAAGTTTTGTGAGCAGCTAGTACATTTCCACCAGCAGCAACTGCTAGTTTCTTAAGACCACCTAACCATACTTCGTATGCAATCCAGAAGTAAGCTGCACCTGAAAGTGCTCCCCATAATGCAGGAGATAAAGCTCCATTGTCCCATCCAGACTCACCAAAGAATCCAGTAACTAACATTAAAGTAGAAGCACCAATAAGTCTCCACATATCAGTTTTAGTAGCTCCAGCAACCTTAAGTATTAAGTAAAACTCAACACACATTAATGGAACTGTTAAGATCCAGTCTACATATCTAAATACAGTAGTACTATCTCCAGCTGCATGAGCATCTCTCATGTACATGTAGTGTACAGCTGCAATAAATGTAATTAATCCTGAAACTAAAAGAGAAGTTCTCCATTTAGCATCAACACCGTTCATTGACAAGAAGAAAAACACAGATGCTGCCATCATAGCCATCGCTCCAAGCCAGAACGTAAATCCAGTGCCATCCGTAGGGACTGACATTGCAATAAAGTTTAAATAATTCATATTTGTTATTTTAAAAATTAATAGTTAAAGGCTAAAATACTAAATAATTTCTAAATCATTAAATGTAGACACTAAAAATTACGATATTAATAGTTATTTCCTTCTTAAATTATTGATTAAATAAAAAAAAGAACCCCAGTTTGGGGTCCTTTTTTTTTATTTTAAAAAAAATATAATCTATAAAGATTTGAAAGGTAAGTATGGTCCTTTAATCCAATTTACTAAGGTTGAAACTAAGCCAAAGAAGAATTTGTATATAACAATGTTAATGTACAGGTTTATCAATGTCAATAATACACCAATAAATGCTGCAAAAACTCCCATTGCTCCGGCAATAGTCCAAGCATCCCCACCATATCCTAACATACTAAGATCAGGATTCAATACTGCATCCATTGCGTCTGCAATTGCGTAAGCTGGTGAATCGGATAGCATTCCAAATAAAGCGGTGGTTCCCATTGAAGCCATTTCGACTAAGCCAGCAGTCATGTTTGCAAGTCCACCTCCAATATTTAATGTTGTAACAAAACTTAATGTAGCTCCAATTGCAGCAAATAATCCAACCATTGCTAAAACATATCCTGCAACCTTTATAATAGACACAGGAAGGTCAAGAAATATTAGATGAATAATACCACTTTTAGAACTCCCAATATTATCACCAACATTACTCACTATTTTTGAAATAGGAAAAGCTGCGTATGTCCATAAAAGCATTCCAATTAACATCCCGATAATGCCCATGGCATCATTACCATCAAACCCGCCATTCCAAAGAGGGTTTAAAGTTGCATATAAAATACCTAATAGAAATAAGAAGGCTCCTATACTAAAAATTTTACCGATCCATCCAGCAATTGAGTTTTCGGATTCCTCAATACATGAATTCCATGAATTCCAAGGAAGCTTAGAGTTGACCATATTTGGAGAGTCAACTACCATGTTAAAAATATCTTTAATTTTGTCCATTTTGTTTAATTTTTTATTAGTTAGTTACTAGTAAGTTAGTAAATTAATCTAACATTTTATATTTATAATAGAATTAATTATCTGGAATACAGCGATTTACAGGAGATATAAATGATTTTTATGTCATATATAGATCTAAATAATTCAATTATTTTTTCATTGTTTTCTTAATATTTATCAATTTAATAATAAATATTATTTGTACATTTCAACGACATTTAATAACCAATATTTGAGTAACAACATTTTTTCTAATAAAGATTTTTATAGTGTATTAATAGTCAGCTCTTTTTTTTCTTTATGGCTGTCTACTCAAATAAGTGCTGCTATTGAGTCAAATATCGCTTATATTATGATTCTAACCGTTGGAATTTTACACGGCTCTAACGATATTATGCTAATAAATCATAGTCTTAAGTCCAATACAAATATTTCAAGTTTCAGTATTTTTGTAATTTATGTATTAATGGTAGCTTCTGTAGCTGTTTTGTTTTATTTTCTTCCATTTATAGCCTTGAGTTTATTTGTTATTTTTAGTTCTTATCATTTTGGAGAACAACATTTTATTTCTAAAAGTAATCCTAAGAATTCTGTTTTATCTCTTTATTATACTTCCTACGGTATGTTAATATTTTCTATGATATTTTTAAATTCATCAGACGAGGTTATAGTTATTGTTAATGAAATCACTAATGTTTTTATTACACATGAATTTTTAAAAATATTGCTGTATGCTTCATTAGCCTTAACAATAATATTGTCTTTTGTGATGCACCACAAAAAAATAATAACTTTTAATTTTTTTGAAGAAATAATTTTAATCATTTTATTATCTGTGATTTTTAATATAGCTTCACTAATTGCAGGATTTGCAATATATTTTATTATTTGGCATTCAATTCCGTCTTTAAGAGATCAAATTATAGAACTTCATAGTGAATTTAATACAGATAACCTTGTTCTCTATCTGAAGAATTCGGCACTTTATTGGCTTGTCTCCATTGTATCTTTATTTGTGCTTTATTATGTTGTTAATGACGAAAAACTATTTATTTCTTTGTTTTTTTCTTTTTTGGCTGCTATTACATTCCCTCATGTACTAGTTATGTTTAATTTGTTTAAGAATAAATCTTAAGATTTAACCTAAATAATGTCTTAAATTCTTAAATTTGGTTTTTTAAATAATTCTTTAATATGTTCAACAATCTTAGCGAAAAGTTAGATAAAGCTCTTCAGGTTTTAAAAGGTCATGGTAGAATAACAGAAATTAATGTTGCAGAAACATTAAAGGAAGTTAGAAGGGCATTACTGGATGCAGATGTCAACTTTAAAATTGCTAAGGCATTTACTGTAAATGTAAAGGAGAAAGCAATTGGTCAAAATGTTTTGACTGATTTAAAGCCTGGCCAGTTAATGGTGAAGATTGTAAAGGATGAGTTGACAGAACTTATGGGCGGAGACGCCTCAGAGCTAAATACTAGCAGTTCGCCATCTATAATTTTAATGTCTGGATTACAAGGTTCAGGTAAAACCACATTTTCTGGTAAACTTGCTAATTATTTAAAAACAAAGAAAAATAAAAAGCCATTATTAGTGGCCTGTGATATATATAGACCAGCTGCAATTGAGCAGTTAAATGTTTTGGGAGATCAACTAGGTATAGAGGTATTTAGTGATCCGGAAAATAAAGATCCAGTTTCTATTTCTAAAGCTGCAATAGCACATGCAAAATCAAATGGCTTCAATATAGTTATAATTGATACTGCCGGTAGATTAGCAATTGATGAACTCATGATGAATGAGATATCAGACATTAAAAAAGCGATTAATCCTCAAGAAATATTGTTTGTTGTGGATGCTATGACTGGTCAAGATGCTGTAAATACAGCAAAAGCATTTAACGAAGTTTTAGATTTTGATGGAGTTATATTAACAAAATTAGACGGAGATACCAGAGGAGGTGCAGCTCTTTCAATAAAACAAGTTGTAAATAAGCCTATTAAGTTCATAGGAACTGGAGAGAAGATGGAAGCAATTGATGTTTTCTATCCTTCCAGAATGGCAGATCGAATACTTGGGATGGGTGATGTGGTATCTTTAGTGGAGCGAGCTCAAGAACAATTTGATGAGAAAGAAGCTAGAAGAATCCAGAAAAAAATTGCAAAAAATACTTTTGGTTTGGATGATTTTTTAAAACAAATTCACCAAATAAAGAAAATGGGTAATATGAAAGATTTAGTTGGAATGATTCCTGGTGCTGGCAAGATGATGAAAGATGTAGATGTAGATGATGATTCGTTTAAGTATATTGAAGCGATGATTTATTCTATGACACCTAAAGAAAGATCTAATCCATCACTAATTAATAAATCAAGAAAAGAACGTATCGGTAAAGGATCTGGCACTTCAATTCAGCAAATCAATCAATTGTTAAAACAATTTACTCAAATGAGTAAAATGATGAAGATGATGCAAGGTGGTGGTGCTAATAAGATGATGCAAATGATGCAAAATATGAAAAGATAATTCCATGACAATTCTAGACGGTAAAAAAACAAGTAGTGATATAAAAAATGAGATAGCTATTTCTGTAAAAGAAATTGTTGCAAAAGGTTCAAGACCCCCTCACTTAGCTGCTGTTATTGTGGGAGAAGATGGAGCTAGCTTGACTTATGTTGGTAGTAAAGTAAGGGCTTGTAAAAGAATCGGATTTGACTCAACTCTTATAAAATTATCTGAGAAAATTACTGAAGCTGAATTACTATTGAAGGTAAAGGAACTTAACAAAAATGATGCTATTGATGGTTATATTGTTCAATTGCCGCTTCCATCACATATTGATTCTCAAAAAATATTAATGGCTGTTGATCCAGATAAAGATGTAGATGGTTTTCATCCTACTAATTTTGGAAAGATGGCACTTAATTTACCAACGTTTATTTCAGCTACACCATATGGAATTATGGAGCTTTTAGACAGGTATAAAGTAGAGACTTCTGGAAAACATACTGTAGTCATTGGAAGATCTGATATTGTTGGTAGACCAGTTAGTATCCTTATGAGTAGAAAGTCTAACCCTGGTAACTCTACAGTTACTTTAGCGCATAGTAGAACCAAAAACATAAAAGAATTGACTCTGCAGGCTGATATAATTATTTCAGCACTAGGTTCTCCAGATTTTGTTACTGAGGATATGGTAAAAGATGGGGTGGTTATAGTGGATGTTGGTATCACAAGAGTTAAGGATGATTCTAAAAAGGGTTATAAAATTGTTGGAGACGTAGATTTTGATAATGTTTCTAAAAAGTCAAGTTACATCACACCCGTTCCAGGTGGTGTTGGTCCAATGACAATAGCAATGCTTTTAAAAAATACACTTCAAGCATTTATTAAATAAATTAAATTTAAAGATGAATTTAGAAAATGGAAATTTTGGTGGTGGATTAGGCAATTATGACAAAGACAGTATGTCTAATGAGAAAGTAAAAAAAATATTGATAGGTATTATTTCTATTATTTTAATTTTTTGTGTTCTAGCTTATTTTTTTCAATAGTTCATGGTAATCTAACCATTATGAGAAACAGAAGTATAATATTATTTGAACCAACTTGGCTACTATTATATTCTGTAATCCCGATTTTTTATCTTCTTTTGTCAGATCCTAAAAAAAGTATTGTGTTGTTTAATAAATTTGAAAACGATTATGTAATACTTGGTGGTGTTTTCTTTTTAGTGGGGCTTTTGTGTTTTATTAAATACTCGGCAAATAACCGTGGAATTTCTAGAAGCATATTTCTATTTCCGTATAAGAAAACAACCAAATCTTGGAGACAAATTAAACATATGGCTCACGTTTGTTACAGTCGAAAAGATAGATATGGAAACATCAATTGTTTTAACAAAATCTATTTTATTGATTTTAATGATATAGTTTGTTTGATAATTGCAGACAAAACCAAGAAATCAACTTATGACTACAAGGCAAAAAAAATAATTACAAAAGATATTTTAACTCCATCTGATAATTATGCAGATTTTATTAAACTAGTTAAGACTAGGGAGGATACTTTTGAGACAGATATATCGTTAAAGAAGCAAATATATATTGGTAGAAAAATGGAATACAATAATGTCATCACTCAGCCATAAGTATATCTTCTTTTAGATTAATTAAAAAACAAATTACTTCTCAAAAATTTGATTGAAATCTTTAAAAGATTTGAATTCTAATGCATTACCTGATGGATCTTTAAAAAACATAGTAGCTTGTTCACCTGCAAGACCTTTAAATCGTATGTAGGGTTCAATAATAAATTTCACACTTTTAGACTTAAGTCTAATCGATAATTCCTGAAACTTATTCCATTCTAATACGACTCCAAAATGAGGCACTGGAACATCTTTTCCGTCTACAAGATTTTCATGTAATTTTTCAATTGATTTTTCTTTATAATGTATAACGAGCTGGTGTCCAAAAAAATCAAAATCTACCCAGTGATCACTACTTCTGCCTTCTTTGCAGCCTAATATTTGGTTATAAAAATCTCTACACTTTGAAAGGTTGTCTACTGGAATTGCTAAGTGAAAAGGTGTTAATTTATTCATTGTCAATTAGTTTGTTTAAGGAGCTTACTTCTTCTTTTGTTAGTTCTCTATATTCTCCAACTGGTAAGTCTAATTTGATATTCATAATTCTAGTTCTCTCTAATGAAATAACCTTATAATTAAAATATTCACACATTCTTCTTATTTGCCTATTTAAACCTTGAGTTAGAATAATTTTAAACTCATTGCTTGCTGATTTTTTAATTTTGCACTCCTTTGTAATGGTATCTAGTATTGGGACACCTTTTGACATTCGATCGATAATAGTTTGAGAAAGAGCCTTGTCTACTTTAACCAGATATTCTTTTTCATGGTTGTGTTCTGTTCGTAAAATTTTATTTACAATGTCACCATCATTTGTAAGTAGAATTAGCCCAGAACTTGGTTTGTCTAATCTTCCAATTGGAAATATTCTTTCAGGGTAATTTATAAAATCTATTATGTTATCTTTTTCAACTCTAGTATCTGTGGTGCAAACAATTCCAATTGGTTTGTTTAGAGCTAAATAAATCTTCTTTTTTTTCTTTACATTGACAATCTTGTCATCTATTTTAATTTCGTCGTTTGTGTTTACTTTTTGACCTAAAGTTGCAATCTCATTGTTTATTAATACTCTCCCAGATTCAATAAGTTTATCACCAGCTCTTCTCGAGCAATATCCAATTTCACTTAAATACTTATTTAATCTTATTAGTTCTTTTTCCATTTAATTTATCCATTCTAGATAAAGGTCCTTAATTTTAGCATTATCTGGGATTTGAGCTTTGTCAATATCAATATTTGAATTATATCTCAAGTTAGACGGGAGTTGGTTCTTGTCAATTGTGAAATATAAATTAGCTGAGTTGATTGAAATAATTAGATTTCTTAGACTGTTTTGAATGCTGCTTATGTTGTAGTTGTCTCTTATTTCTTTGAATGTGCTACTAGAGCTAATTCCTTTTTTTGTTTTATATTTTGGATCAATTATTTTAATTAATTTTGCTGTAGAAGTGTAGTCTAGGTCCTCTTTAGGAGTAATTTCTAATAATTCATTTCCTTCTTTATCTAGTATTGTTATATCGTTAAACTTACCAGTAAAGCTATCTCCAGAGATATCATTTCTTATTGAATCATTTTTAAAAATTTGAATTAAATCTTTAATCATTGTAGTGTCACTCACATGCCCTATGCTGTTTTTTGAAATTAAATAGGGATCTTTTTCCTGGGAACATGAGCTAATAATTGTAGTTGCAATTATTAAGATTATAATTTTATTCATTTTTTTATTTAATTCTTTAATGTTTTGTAAATATAATTATTTATGCCCTCTATGTTTAATTATTTTCATTAAATAAATGTCACTTAATTGTTTTTGTAATAAATAGAAATTTATATTTGCAATCGATGGATAATAATACTAAAAATTTAGTTGATAAAGGAGAGATGTTGCCATTAATGGAGTCATTTTACACAATTCAAGGAGAGGGTTTTTATAAAGGAACTGCTGCTTATTTTATTAGACTTGGAGGTTGCGATGTTGGATGTCATTGGTGTGATGTAAAAGAGAGTTGGGATGCACTTCTTCATCCACCTACACTTACTACTGAGATTGTTGAAAACACGAAGCAGTACAGTGATACTGTTGTTATTACAGGAGGTGAGCCACTTATGTGGGATATGACTATGCTAACTAAATTGTTGAACGCAAAAAATAAGTCCGTGCATATTGAAACTTCTGGAGCTTATGATCTTTCGGGTAATTGGGATTGGATTTGCTTATCTCCTAAAAAAAGAAAACTACCAAAAAAAGAAATATATCAAGTTGCAAACGAGCTTAAAATGATAATATTTAATAAGAGTGATTTTAAGTTTGCTGAGAATGAAGCTGCAAAAGTTAATTCGGATTGTATTTTGTTTTTGCAGCCTGAGTGGAGTAAAAGAGATGAGGTTATGCCGCTTATTGTTGATTATGTAATGCAAAACCCAAAATGGAAAGTTTCTCTTCAGACACATAAATACCTTAATATTCCTTAATTACTTATTTCAACTTAAGTCCTTTTTATCAGCATATAAGTTATTAATATATAGTATTTAATGTATAAATTTATATATATGTAATCAAATATTATAATTATGTATATAATATTAATATTATATGCATATTTGCTTAAAATATATAATATGTGTGGAATAGTTTGTGCTTTTGATATAAAGCAACCCTCAGAATCTTTAAGACCCGAAATATTAGAGATGTCAAAAAAGATTAGACACAGAGGTCCTGATTGGAGTGGTGTTTATAGTTCAGATAATGCTATTATGTCTCATGAAAGATTAGCTATAGTAGATCCTAAATCTGGAAGACAACCTCTTTTTAGTTCAGATAAAAAGCTGGTTTTAGCAGCAAATGGAGAGATATATAATCATTCTGATTTAAGAAAAGAGTTTGTAGGTTCTTATGATTTTTCGACTAACAGTGATTGTGAAGTTATTATAGCTTTATATAAAAAATATGGTTCTTCTTTTTTAGATAAGATGAATGGTATTTTTGGTTTTGCAATTTATGATGCAGAAAATGATGAGTACTTTATAGCTAGAGATCATATTGGTATAATCCCTCTTTATATAGGATGGGATGAAAAAGGCACTTTTTATGTTGCCTCTGAGCTTAAAGCTTTAGAAGGAAAGTGTCAGAAAATTCAACTTTTTCCACCTGGACACTATTATCACAGCAGTGAAAAAGAATTTGTTAAGTGGTATTCTAGAGACTGGAGTGATTATGAAGCAGTAAAAGAAAATAAAACGAGTATTAAATTAGTTAAAGATGCTCTTGAGTCAGCGGTACATAGGCAGCTTATGAGTGATGTTCCTTATGGGGTTTTACTTTCTGGCGGATTAGATTCATCCATAACTTCGGCAATCGCAAAAAAATATTCTCAAAAGAGAATTGAAAGTGGAGATAAATCGGATGCTTGGTGGCCTCAATTGCACTCTTTTTCAGTTGGACTTGAGGGTTCTCCAGATTTATTTGCTGCTAGAAAGGTTGCTAAACACATTGGTACAATTCATCACGAGATAGTATTCACAATTCAAGAAGGTTTAGATGCTATTAAAGATGTTATTTATAATTTAGAGACTTATGATATCACTACAATAAGAGCTTCAACTCCAATGTATTTAATGGCAAGGGTTATTAAATCAATGGGTATTAAAATGGTATTATCTGGTGAAGGTGCAGACGAGCTATTTGGTGGATACTTATATTTTCATAAAGCGCCAAACCCTAAGGAATTTCATGAAGAAACCGTTCGAAAAATGAATAAGTTACATATGTATGATTGTTTAAGGGCCAATAAAAGTTTAGCTGCTTGGGGAATTGAAGGGCGAGTTCCTTTTCTAGATAAAGAATTTATAGATGTGGCAATGAGTATTAATCCAAATGATAAAATGATTAATTCGGAGAGAATGGAAAAATGGGTTTTAAGAAAAGCATTTGAAGATTATTTACCTGAAAGTATTGTTTGGAGGCAAAAGGAGCAGTTTAGTGATGGTGTAGGCTACAGTTGGATCGATAAATTAAAGGAATTAGTCAATAGTTCAGTCTCAGATGACCAAATGAAATCTGTAGAAATTGATTTTCCCAATCAGCCACCCACATCTAAAGAAGAGTATTTTTACCGTTCAATATTCCAGTCTCATTTTCCAAGTAAGGCTGCAGCATTGAGTGTTCCTCAGGAGCCTTCAGTAGCTTGTAGTACTAAAATAGCGCTAGAATGGGACGAAGCATTTAAAAACATGAATGAACCCTCAGGAAGAGCAATTGTTCAGGTTCATGAAGATGCATATAAGTCGTAATTTAAGCCGATTTTTACTTCTTTAATTGTTAATAACTTATACGGTTATTTAAGAATAAAATAGCTTAAAAATTTTCACTTTTTTTTATATTTACAAGAATAAATAAACTGTTAATTTTTCATTAGTTTTTTTATTAAAAAAAATTCAATTAAAAATATAATTTATGAGTGAAAATAAGCAAAGCTATTCTGCGGATAGTATTCAGGCTCTGGAAGGAATGGAGCATGTTAGGATGCGTCCTTCAATGTATATTGGTGATGTTGGTACAAGAGGTCTACATCATTTAGTTTATGAGGTTGTAGATAATTCAATTGACGAGGCCTTAGCCGGTCATTGTAATGAGATTTCTGTCGTAATAAACGAAGATAATTCTGTAACAACTATTGATGACGGTAGAGGAATTCCGGTAGATATTCATAAAAAAGAAGGAGTTTCTGCTTTGGAAGTCGTAATGACTAAAATTGGGGCTGGTGGTAAATTTGATAAAGATTCTTATAAGGTTTCTGGTGGTCTTCACGGAGTAGGTGTAAGTTGTGTAAATGCACTTTCAGAGAGTTTGAAAGCTACTGTCTATAGAAATGGTAAAATATATGAACAAGATTATGTCAGAGGTAAATCATTAAGCCCTGTTAAAGAAGTTGGTACTACTGACAAGAGAGGTACAATGGTTACTTTTAAGCCAGATTCTACTATTTTTACTCAAACCCTTGAGTACAGTTACGATATCTTAGCATCTCGATTAAGAGAATTAGCTTATTTAAATAAAGGAATTACAGTAATTCTAGTTGATAAAAGAAATAAGGATGAAAAAGGTGAGTTTATTAATGAAACTTTTCATTCAAAAGAAGGGTTAAAAGAGTTTATTAAGTTTCTAGACGGAAATAGAGAGCCTTTAATGAAAGATGTTATTTCATTCGAAGGAGAAAAAAATGGTGTCCCTGTTGAAGTAGCGATGGCTTACAATACTTCTTATTCAGAAAACTTACATTCTTACGTTAACAATATCAATACTCATGAAGGTGGAACACACCTTTCAGGTTTTAGAAGAGGCTTAACACATACACTAAAAAAATATGCCGATGGATCTGGGATGTTAGATAAATTAAAATTTGAAATTTCAGGAGATGATTTTAGAGAAGGTCTGACTGCTATAATTTCTGTTAAAGTAGCAGAACCTCAATTTGAGGGGCAAACTAAAACCAAGCTTGGAAATAGAGAGGTTTCCTCTAGTGTTAGTCAGGCTGTTTCAGAAATGTTGACAGATTATTTAGAAGAACATCCTGATGATGCTAAAATAATTGTACAAAAAGTAATACTAGCAGCTCAAGCTAGAACTGCTGCCCAAAAGGCTCGTGAGATGGTTCAAAGAAAAACTGTCATGAGTTTAGGAGGACTGCCAGGAAAATTATCTGATTGTTCTGAACAAGACCCGGCTAAATGTGAAGTTTTTCTTGTTGAGGGAGATTCAGCTGGTGGTACTGCCAAACAAGGCAGAGATAGAGCTTTTCAAGCAATACTTCCCCTTAGAGGAAAAATACTGAATGTTGAAAAAGCGATGCAACATAAAGTTTTTGAAAATGAAGAAATTAAAAATATTTTCACTGCCCTAGGGGTTACAATCGGAACAGAAGAAGATTCAAAAGCTTTAAACCTTACAAAACTTAGATACCATAAAGTTGTAATTATGTGTGATGCCGATATTGATGGTAGTCATATTGCTACACTTATTTTAACTTTCTTTTTTAGATACATGAAAGAGTTAATTGAAGGAGGTCACATATATATAGCTACACCACCATTATATTTGGTTAAAAAAGGCGCTAAAAAAGAATATGCTTGGGATGATGATCAAAGAGATCTAATTATGCAAAAGT
>ERZ807291.1790-NODE-1790-length-34034-cov-10.467230_pt1 | contig 34034 bp, 40 predicted proteins | sample MGYA00521257_ERZ807291 | MGnify/ENA primary metagenome ERZ807291 (study PRJEB31413, sample SAMN03169783) | marine metagenome | biome: Marine; feature: Water; material: Subsurface seawater | place: North Sea | collected 2011-04-28 | depth 1 m m ...
TGGTAGAGCACCTCACTTTTAATGAGGGGGTCCTGGGTTCGAGCCCCAGCCAGGTCACAAATTGAAATAAAATCCCGCATTAGCGGGATTTTTTTACTTTTGTAAGCCTAAGCCCAGGTGCTGAAATTGGTAGACAGGCATGATTGAGGGTCATGTGTCCTAAGGACGTGCGGGTTCGACTCCCGCTCTGGGCACAAAAAAAAACGGGAATAAGCCCGTTTTCTTATCAAATATTGATTTAATTTCTTCTTAATGTACAAACTGTTCTGCTACTTTTTTGTTTCTAGGTCCTTCTGAATAATTATAAAAACCTTCCCCTGATTTAATTCCTAATTTACCTGCAGTAACCATATTTACTAAAAGTGGGTTAGGAGCATATTTAGGATTTCCAAATCCTTCATGCATCACCTCTAAAATTGATAAACACACATCAAGTCCGATAAAATCAGCTAAATGTAATGGACCCATTGGATGAGCCATTCCTAGCATCATTACAGTGTCAATTTCCTCAACACCCGCAACTCCTTGAAATAATGTTTCAATTGATTCATTTATCATTGGCATTAAAATTCTATTAGCAACAAAACCAGGGTAGTCGTTAACTTCAACAGGAGATTTTCCTAAAGTCCTACTCATTTCCATAACTCTTTCAGTAACCTTATCAGAAGTAGCATATCCTCTGATAACCTCAACTAATTTCATAACTGGGACAGGATTCATAAAATGCATTCCAATAACTTGGTTAGGTCTATTTGTTATAGCCGCAATTTTTGTTATTGAGATAGATGAAGTATTAGTTGCTAATAAAGTATTAGTATCACAGATTTCGTCTAACTGCTTAAATATTTTAAGTTTGAGGTTGATATTTTCAGTTGCAGCCTCAACAACTAAATCTACACCTTTTACACCTTCTTTAATGTCTGTGTAAGTAGTAATGTTTGATAAAGTATTGTTTTTATCATCTTCAGTTATTCTTTCTTTCTTAACCATACGGTCCAAGTTTTTGCTGATAGTTGCTATAGCTCTTTCTAAAGAATCAACAGAGATATCTACTAAATTTACATTAAAATCTTTTTGAGCAAAAGTATGAGCAATTCCGTTACCCATAGTTCCTGCACCAATTACTGTAATATTTTTCATTTTTTGTTTTTTGTTTTTTTAATTTTTGGCAAATATAATTAGTCTGATAAGATAAGATTATAGCTGTTTAAATTATTTTATGTAATGAACAATTCTAATATTATCAAAATCTAGTGTTTTTACTTCTGAGATGTTATCTCTCTGCATTTTTATGAAAACAGAGAAACTTTCAGCACCAATTGCTTCACTAACCGTTTGGGTTAAATTTACATATATTTTATTCCAATCATTTTTAGGGTTTATCCACAGAAGATCTTTTTGTAAAGTTGGTGTATTAGGAAAATTAATATACATTCCAACTAAAAATTCACTATCACTTTTATAATCTAATTCAAGGTAAGTTGCTGACCCTTGTTGGGGTACATTGTCAAAACTAAGTGGGTGATCTTTGTAATTTATTTCTGTAACAAAAATAGAATCTAAGAATGATAAAGAGCCATAATTTCCGTAAGGTCCTCCTGAGATTTTTTGAAAACAAGTATCATAATTAAAAGTATATGATGGATCAAAATTATCAATCATTCCTCCAATATTATCTTTTAATTTAACAATAGGGCTAATAATTGTTGTGGAATCAATTGTTAGTTTTATTGTAGAAGTGTCAGAGTGATAGAACGGATAAGTAACTCTTTGTGATGCAATTCCATTATCCTTAATTCCTGCATAAATACGGACTTTAACAGCTCCATCATTTAAAACGGGAAAATGAGCAGGTAGCTCGTAAACACCTTTGTTAACTCCGTCTATATATATCCAAGCATCTGTAATGTTTGCAGTATAATCTTCATCAATTGTAACTTCATCAATTTGAATGTATGATGGTACTCCATTATTAGTTTTATCATCTTTATCACAAGAGAAAAGTGAGATAGCAATAAGGTAATAGAGGGTCTTTTTCATATCTGTAGTATTAACAATTTACTGTGTATTTTCTAGAAACATCTAATGTTAAAAATACTTATTTATTGTCTTAATTTGTGATTAATAATTTTCTTCAAAAATAGTTTAAAAGATTGATTGAGAAATAAGAATGAAAGATAGTTTTAGACATAAGGGGTTGCGAAAGCAATTAGTACAACATTTAGCATCAAAAGGCATTAAGAATATTGATGTTCTGAGTGCGATAAATAGCATCCCTAGGCATCTGTTTTTGGATACTGCATTTGTTAATTTTGCATATCAAGATAAAGCATTCCCTATAGGTTCTGGTCAAACTATTTCTCAACCATATACTGTAGCTTTTCAGTCGCAATTACTAGATTTGAACCCTTATGATAAAGTGCTTGAAGTTGGTACAGGTTCAGGTTATCAGGCAGCAGTATTGACTTTATTGGATGCTGATGTTTATACAATAGAAAGACAAAGAGATTTATTTAATAAATCAAAATTTTTTTTACCAAAGTTAGGCTATAATTGTCGCTTTGTTTATGGCGATGGTTATAAGGGATTACCTAAATTTGCACCTTTCAATAAGATAATTATTACATGTGGAGCTCCTTGTATTCCAGCAGATTTAGTTGCCCAATTAAAAGTTGGAGGTAGAATGGTAGCTCCAATTGGTGAAGGAGATATTCAAGTAATGCATTTGATAGAAAAATTATCAGAAACTGAAACTAGAATTACAACTCATGGAGAGTTTTCGTTTGTTCCTATGCTTAATGATAAAAATAATGGAGTTGAATAAGGTCTATATTTAGACACAAATTTTTTTTTGTATTTTTGATTAAAATACAAATAACAATTTTCCTTACTTTTACCACATGATTATAGAATTTTACAAATACCAGGGAACTGGTAATGATTTCATCATGATTGATGACAGGCAAAGCAATTTTGATATTAGTGATAATAAGTTAATAGCAGCACTTTGTGAAAGAAGAATGGGTATTGGTGCTGATGGTTTGATATTATTAAGAAACCATCCATTTTTGGATTTTGAGATGATTTATTTCAATTCTGATGGCAATCAATCTAGTATGTGTGGTAATGGAGGGAGGTGCATTATTGATTTTGCAGCAATGTTAGAAGTCATCAAAACTGAAACTACATTTATGGCTTTTGATGGCGAGCATAAAGGTCAGTTCTTAGGAGATACAATTTCATTGCAAATACAAGATGTTGCTGAGATTGTTGGAGAGGGTAATGGTTTGGTTTTAGATACTGGTTCTCCTCATTATATTGAGATGGTTGATGATTTACAATGTGTAGATGTAAATAAAGAGGGAAGAAGAATAAGAAATTCAGCCCCTTTTAAAAAGGAAGGGATAAATGTAAATTTTGTACAAGATAGTGCAGAGATTGAGGTAAGGACTTATGAGAGAGGAGTGGAGGAGGAAACTTTAAGTTGTGGTACTGGTGTTGTGGCTACGGCTTTAGCAATGCATTATGCGAATTGTATAGGTGAAAATTTGGTAAATGTAAAAACTAATGGTGGCGAGTTAACCGTTAGTTTTGAAGAGTTTAATGGTGGGTACAAAAACATTTGGTTAAGTGGAGAGGCTAGTATGGTTTTTGCTGGCGATTTTGAATGTTAAAAAGTGACAAAATATTGTTACGACCTTTACAATTATCTGATTTAGATTTTTTGTTTGAAGTTGAAAACAACACAGAGAATTGGAAATATGGAGCTGAAAATAAAGAATATACTAAAGAGGAATTCACAAATTATATAGCTAATGCAAAGCAAGATATTGCTACTGCTGGGCAGTTTCGTTTTGTTATTGATTTTAGAAATACTCCAATAGGTTTTATTGACCTTTTTGATTATACAACTGATAGAGCGGGTGTTGGTGTAATAATTGCAAAAAATTACAGAAGAAGAGGCTTTGCAAAAGAGGCATTGAAATTATTGACTATTTATTCTTTTGAAACTTTAAATTTTAAAAAATTAGATTGTAATATTGAAAAAGATAATTTGGCGAGCATTAAGCTATTTGCATCTTGTGGCTTTGAATTGGAAAGAGAAAAAAAAGATTTGCATTATTTTGTTAAATTAGCATAAAAATAAATTATGAAAAAACTACTACTTATATTGCTTATTCTTTCTTCTTTTTATGTAAAAGGAGATATACATCAAATACAGGTGTGGAACGGTTACTATCAGTTTCTACCTTCCAACAATATTACAGTGCAATTAGGAGATACTGTACAATGGGTTCAGCTTGACCCTCCAACTATGACTCATACTATAACATCTGACAATATTCCTAATGGAGCAATTCCTTTTAATCAAATATGGCAATTACCTGCAGATACCTTTTTCCAATATATTCCTCAAGTTGCAGGGCTATATGAATATGTTTGCACTCCTCATATTCCAAATGGAATGATTGGAGAGTTTACTGTTATTGATGGAACTGCTGCAATTAAAGAACACACTACAAACATAGAACTTTTTAAAATCACAGACCTATTAGGAAGAGAAACAAAACAAACAAATCAACCACTCTTTTACATCTATGATGATGGAACAGTAGAGAAAAGAATAGTTATAGAATAAATGAGGAGCATTGTTTTTTTAATTGCTACTTGTTTACTTTTTGCTTGCCAAAGGGGAGAGGTCAGTACTTATACCACTTACTTAAATCATAATGATACAGTAAAATATGTAGGAAAAGAAGAATGTAGAATGTGTCACTCTGAGATTTACGATTCTTATTTACAAACTGGAATGGGGCAGTCCTTTCATTTTGCAGTAAAGGAGCATAGTGCATTAGCAAATAGTCAGATGCATATCATTTATGATACTATCAAAAACCTTTCTTACCAACCATTTTGGAAAAATGACAGTCTGTATTTAAAAGAATTCCGCTTAATTGGTAAGGATACAACTCATCAGCTCATCAAAAAAGTTGATTATAAAATTGGGAGTGGGCAACATACAAATTCTCATTTATTTGAGGTCAATGGTTATGTTCATCAAATGCCATATACTTATTATACTCAAGATAAATTAGCTGATCTGCCACCAGGATTTGAAGATGGTCAGAACACTCGATTTTCTCGAGAGATTGGCTTGGAATGTATGAGTTGTCATAATGCACACCCTAATCATGAAAGTGGCTCTTTAAATAAATACAATAGTATTCCACAAGGCATTGATTGTGAAAGGTGTCATGGGCCAGGTGAGGTGCATGTACAGCAGAAGTTAGCTGGGCATCTTATTGACACTTCCAAATACATTGATTATTCCATTGTTAATCCAGCAAAATTGCCAATTGATTTGCAATTTGATGTTTGTCAAAGATGTCATTTGCAGGGGACTTCAATTTTAGCTGAAGGAAAAACTTTTACCTCTTTTAAACCTGGGATGAAACTCAGTGATGTAATGGATACTTATCTTCCAAAATATGAGCATGATAATTCATTTATTATGGCATCTCATGTGGATAGGTTAAAGCAAAGTACTTGTTTTCAAAATACTGAAATGACTTGCGTTAGTTGTCATAATCCGCATAAAAGCGTTACTACTTTAAAAGCAACTTATTTTGATGCAAAATGTATGCAATGCCATGATGTGTGTAAAGATGAAAAAACACAAAATTGTACTGATTGTCATATGCCAAAATCAACTTCAACTGATATTATGCATGTATCAATTACGGATCATAAAATTGCCACTCCTTCTGATGAAAAAAATCAAAAAGGGGCGTTTTTAGGTTTGTTTGCAATTAATAATTCTAATCCAACTCATCTATCTAAAGCTAAGGCATATTTAAAACGCTATGAAAGTTTTGAATCTAACCAATTCTACTTGGATTCTGCTTTTAAGTATTTACTGATTTCAGAACATAATTTCACTTCCTATATTCAGTATTACTATCTCAAAAATGATTTAAAAGGACTTGTTAATTTTGTAATGTCTAATGATGTAGTTAGCAGCAAATATTCTCAGTTAGATCTAGCAATGGCTTACAGCAGAATGGGAGAGGTATTTGCATCTCAAAACATGAATACTAATGCTGAATTGTATTTTAAAATTTCAGTGGATTTAATGCCTTTTGTAATTGATTATAAAATCAAATACGGCAGTTTCTTATTAAATGTTAATAAAAAAAATATTGCTTCTTTAGTTTTTCATGAAGCACTAAAGTTAAATCCAACAATAAAAGAAGTTCATTTAAATTTAGGATATATTGATATTTTAAATGGAGAGTATGAAATGGCTGATAGAAGGTTAAAACAAGCTATCGTATTGGACCCTGATTATATTTTAGCTTATGAGAATTTAGTGCTCTCCTCCCAGAAGCAAAATAAAACTATACAGATGAAGTTTTATTTAAAGAAAATTTTGGAAATTGCTCCACGTCATAAAGCTAAACAAATTTTAAAGAATTTATAATTGAAGAAAAGAAGAAAATTTATTAAGAAATCAGGTCTTAGAAAATTTATGATTTCATTTTTAGTACTAGCTCTATTTGGAGTTAGTGGAATGATATATGAATTTTACTCTAGAGTATATAATCCTAATATTGTTTTAGCTGAAGATAATGCAGAAAAGTATATTTATATTCCAACTTCTTCTGATTTCACTAAGGTAGTTGAAGTCTTATCAGAAAATGGATTGTTGATTAATTCCAATTCTTTTGAGTGGTTAGCAAAACAAAAGAAATATACTAACAACATTAAGCCTGGTAGGTATAAAATTGACAGAGCATTAAATAATAATGAATTGATTAATTTATTGCGCTCTGGCAGACAAATTCCTGTAAAAGTTACTTTTAATAATTTGAGAACAAAAGAACAATTAGCAGGTAAAATTTCAAGCCAAATTGAAGCAGATTCTTTAACATTATTACATTATATTTCTGACACTTTGTTTCAGCAGAAACTTGGTTTATCAGATAATAATGTGGCTTGTATCTTTATCCCCAATACTTATGAGTTTTATTGGAATACTTCAGCAGATCAATTTGTAAAAAGAATGCTAAAAGAATATCAAAAATTCTGGAATAATGATAGAAAAGCGAAGGCCGATAAGATTAAATTAAATTATTATGAGGTGGCTACTTTGGCATCAATAGTCGAAAAAGAGCAAACTATCAAAAGAGATGAGCGACCAGAAATTGCTGGTTTATATTTGAACAGGATTAACAAGAAAATGAAGTTGGAATCGGATCCTACTTTAATTTTTGCATTGGGTGATTTTACTATCAAAAGAGTGCTGAATAAAGACAAAAAAGTTGATTCCCCTTTTAACACTTATAAACATAAAGGTTTGCCACCAGGTCCTATTTGTATTCCCTCTATCAACTCAATTGATGCAGTATTGAATGCAAGTAATCATAAATATATTTTTATGTGTGCAAAAGAGGACTTTTCGGGCTATCATAATTTTGCAAAAACCTACGCTAAGCACCTTGTAAATGCGCGTAAATATCAAAAAGCACTAAATAAGAGGAAAATAATGCGATAATTTTTTAATTTTGCTTCCCTTTAAAAAACAAGTAAAATGACAAAAATTAAGTTTGGAACAGATGGTTGGAGAGCAATCATTGCAAAAGAATATACTACCGATAATGTAGCAAGAGTAAGTATTGCTGTAGCTGATTGGTTAAATGAATATAATGATAATCCTTCAGTAGTAATTGGACATGATTGCCGTTTTTCTGGTGAGATGTTTGCAGAAACAACTGCAAAGGTTTTAGCATCAAAAGGTGTGTTGGTTAAAATTGCAAAAGGCTTTGTTTCTACTCCAATGGTTTCCTTGGGTGTGGTAAAGGAAAAAGCATCTTTGGGTGTTGTAATTACAGCTTCTCATAATCCACCTGCATATAATGGCTTTAAACTTAAAGGTGATTTTGGAGGCCCATTATTACTTGCTGATATTACTGATGTAGAAAATAGAATTCCTGAATGTAATTCTGTTGATTTAGATGCAATTTCCATAGAAAGTTTAATTACTGAAGGAAAAATTATTTATGTTGATTTGGAAGAAATGTATTGCAAACATGCTGAGGAAAATTTTGATTTAGATGCTATCAATAATTCTGATATGAATTTTGCTTATGATGCCATGTTTGGTTCTGGAATGAATGCGGTAAAACGCCTTTTGCCAAAAGCTACTTTATTGCATTGTGATAATAATCCTGGTTTTTTAGGTATTGCTCCAGAGCCAATTCACAGAAATTTACAAGAGTTTTCTGATTTATTGAAAAACAATAACTTGGACTGTGGACTTGCCACTGATGGTGATGCTGATAGAATTGGACTTTATGATAGTAAAGGGAACTTTGTTGATTCTCATCATATTATCCTTTTATTGATTCACTATATGGTTAAATATAAAGGAATGAAAGGAAAAGTAGTTACAGCATTTTCTTGTTCAGTAAAAGTTGAACAAATGTGCAAGCATTATGGGTTAGAACAAGAAACTGTTCAGATTGGCTTTAAGCATATTGCAGGGAAAATGATAACAGAAGATGTATTGTTAGGTGGTGAAGAATCTGGTGGAATCGCTACTGCTGGCCATATTCCTGAGAGAGATGGTATTTGGATGGGATTAATCTTGTTCGAGTTTATGGCTAAATCAGGTAAATCATTGGAAGATTTAATTGCAGAAGTATATGAAATTGTTGGTCCTTTTGCTTTTGAGCGTATCGATTTACATATTGATAACGATACTAAATTAAGAATTATTGAGGATTGTAAAGCTAATAAATTTACTCAATTCGTTAAATATAAAGTTCAAAGAATTGAAACAACTGATGGCTTCAAATTCTTTTTTGATGCTGATACTTGGTTAATGATTCGTCCTTCTGGTACTGAGCCAGTCTTGAGAACTTATGCAGAGGCTTCAACTAAAGAAAAAGTGTATGATATTTTGGCTGATTGTAAAGCAACTATTTTATAGAAAATGAAACGACTGTTTCTGATAGTACTTTTATTATTTTCTCTTAATCTTACTGCACAAGATTGGAAAATTCATAAAGTCGGTAATGGAGGTTGGGAGGTAGAGGAAGAATTTACTTTAAATAAAAAAAAGAGAAACATCCTTTTAATTTCAGAGGCAAGTGCTTATACTGCTGCTTTGGTTGGTTTAAATCAGCTTTGGTATGCTGATTATCCTAAAAGTAGTTTTCATTTTATTAATGATAATGAAGAATGGTTACAAATGGATAAAATGGGGCATATGTCAGCATCCTACTATACAGGCGTTGCAGGAATTAAGGCTTATGAATGGGCAGGTTTTAGTCGTAAAAATGCTATTTGGTATGGAGGTATGATGGGTTCAATTTTCTTAACTGTTATTGAGTTTTTAGATGGAACATCAGAGCAGTGGGGTGCGTCATCAGGAGATTTGATTGCTAATACTACAGGCTCGCTTTTTGCAATAGGACAAGCACTTAAATGGAACGAGCAAAGAATACAGTTGAAGTATAGTTACAGCCCGTCTAATATGGCCGCCATGAATCCAGTACAACTTGGATCAAATCATTTAGAAAGAGTATTGAAAGATTATAACGGCCAAACTTATTGGCTTACCTTAAATCTTAAGTCTTTATTGCAAATAGAGAATCCAAATTTTCCAAGTTGGCTTAGTTTAGCATTAGGTTATGGTGCTGATGAAATGGTAAATCCATATCATGAAGAAGGTGATGCGGAAAGATATAGACAATTTTTAATGTCATTTGATGTTGATTTGAATAAGATTAAAACAAAAAACAAAACTCTGAATTCTGTGTTGCATACTTTTGGCTTCTTGAAATTTCCAACACCTGCAATCCAATATAGAAATGGTAACATATTTTTCCACTCAATTTATTACTAATGGATTTTAAGATTGGCGATAAAGTGCTTTTTAAGAATGAAAACCTAAAAGGTGTTGTTGTAAAGATTAATTCTAATTATAAACTTACTGTGCTTTCATCTGATGGTTTTGAGCTTAATGTAGCTGTTAAAGATTTGGTTAAAATTGAGAAAGGAACTGATAAAGCGACTTCTTATGGTGAGTATACTTATTTTAAGGATGTTGATAAAAGAACTTCAAAATCACAAAAAAGACAAAAAAGTCAAACAGTATTAAAAGTTGATTTACATATAGAATTGCTTAATTCTAACTATCATTATTTGGATAATTTTGAAATTATACAATTGCAGTTAAACGAATGTCATAAGAAGATTCAACAATCGATAAATTCAAATATTTCAAAACTTATTATAGTTCATGGAATAGGTACTGGTGTTCTGAAATCAGAAGTGCATAAATTACTTAGAAATTATAAGCTTAGATTCTATTTATCAAAAGATGCAGGAGCCACTGAAGTGATGATTTAATTCCCCTCTAATCGGCTAATTATCTCAATTATTTGGGTGTGAGTAATCCTCTTTGCAATAATCTTTTGGTCTTTGTCAAGTAAGTAAATAACTGGAGTAGAGTAGATGTCATATTTATCTCTCCAATCGCTACTAGCTACAGGACTCCCCTCCTCATCATGATTAATATCAGCAACATTAGTCCAATCTCCAATCTTTTGATTATTGATAAATTTCTTCCATTCTTTTTTATCAAATTCAGTTGCTACTGCAAAAGTCTTTATATCATATCCAGCTGAAGTTAATGAGTCTACATCATGTTTTATTTTAGGGATTTCTTTTTTACAATGCCCGCAAGTAGGTCCAAAAAACACTAAAACAGTATATTCAGAATTTACCTCTTGTAAAGTATGTAAAACTCCAGAAGTATCTTTCATAAATGGTCTGCCGTAAAAATCAAGAAATTCTGATGCTTTTCTTCCTATCAAGTTAGGAGCAATTTTTTGTGCTCTATCTGCTATTTTAACTAGTTGAGTAGAATCTATCCAATCACATTGTTTTGTGATGTAATAATTCTCTACCATGTGTACAAAAACAGCATCCATACCCATAATTTTTGATCTTTCATAAGTTGAAGTAATATAAGAAACTACATATTGGAAAATATCACTATTAGCTCTTGCATGTTCTACTAAAACATCAGCAGATAAATTAATAGAGTCAGGATGTTTAGCGGTTAGTTTATCTAAATATTGATCCATTTTGCTGTAGAAAACACGAGTTCTTAGCATTCTTTCATCAGAGAAATCAATATTATCCAAAAAGTGTTTTTTGTAAAATCTGTAAGGAAAAGTTTTATCAGGATTTCCTAAACTATCTAATGGTGATTCAGGAATAATGGGTTCAGTAGATGCTTTAAGAATTTTTGTAAAGAATTTATCTGAATTATTTTCAGTAAAGTTAGATTGAAATTCTTTAACCTTCTTATCAACTTCTGAAGCTTTATCTTGCAATGCTTTTTTGTTTTCTCCTTCTGCAGTTTCAAGTTGTTTTCTTAAAGGAGTAACCTCTTTTTGCATATCTGTTATAAAGTTAAGGTACTTATAAAATACAGGGTTCTCTTTAGAATTTTTGAAAGTCATTGCTCCAACTAAATCATCAGTTTTTGTGGTGAATGAAAAATGTTGTTCAGATACTATAATATCAAAATATCTACTTTCAGAAAGTACAACTAAATACATTCCTCCTTTTAATTCTTTTTCCCCTTCAAAGGTAAATTTTCCATTTGTTACAACTGCAGTGTCTGTTGCGTATTGTTTTCCTCCAAAATAGTACGCAAGCATTATAGTTGAATCTTGTAAGCCTGTAATAGTTCCAGTAATTTTATGTCCGGAAGTATTCTTTTGTAAAAGATCAGCTAAAGTTTGCGCATCAGTATTAAAAGTGAATGATAAGATGCTAATTAGTAAAAGTAATTTTTTCATAATTAAATAATTGGTTTGCAAAATTAAAAATCATAACGACAGTTACAACATTCTATTGTTTATTTTTCAAATATCCATCTAAAAGTACTATTCCAATAATAATAGTACTCCCAATATAGAATGATGTACTCATAAGTTCAGAGTTACCAAATATAAGTAATGCAAGAATTATACTGTAAATTGGCTCTAGATTAATAGCCATTATTAGTGAAAAAGGGGTGATATGTCGCATTATTTCAGTCATCCAAACAAAAACCATTGCTGTACAAAGTGTCCCTAGTATGAAAAGATAACTAAAGTCAGTTATTGATATTGTTGAAGTGAAAACAGAATAATCCTTTTGGAGTAGTAAAATTCCACTTATGATAATTAACCCAGAAAGCATTTCAATCATAGTAATTTGTGCCGCTCCTACCTTTTTGATATACTTAGCATTAAATAAGGTAAATAAAGTACCTAAAAGTGCAGCCATTATCCCATAAAAATATCCCCAGATATATTTAGTTTCCGCTCCCATTACAAAACCTAAGGCGATAATTACAATTCCTCCCATTACCACTTCATATCCCAATAATTTTCTCTTAAAGAATAATGGTTCAATTAGTGCAGAAAATAGAGAGGATGTTGCCAAACAAACAACTGCTACTGATACTGTTGATACTTTTATTGATTCAAAAAAAAATAACCAATGAAAGGTTACTAATGCGCCAACACCAAGTATTCCTAAGAAATCTTTTTTATTAACGCTAAATAATTGTTTCTTAAATGCTAAAAAAATGGCAAGACTTAAAAAAGCAATCCCCATTCTGTACCAAACTAAATGAATAGTTCCTAAAGAAATAAGTTTCCCAAAGACGCCTGTTAATCCCAATATTACCACCATTATATGTAGTGAGGTAAGTTTGTGTTTTGCGAGTATGTGATACATGAATAAAATTGATAATTTTGTGCAATAATACAATATAAGAATGAAGATAATTATTTCTCCAGCTAAAAAACTAGATACTTCTGTAAAAGTACATAATAGTAAAATGAATACTTCATTTTTAGGTGAATCTAAAAAGTTGATTCAGATTCTAAAAGGAAAGAGTATTTTGGAACTAAAAGATTTAATGGATTTAAGTGATAACTTGGCTAAACTTAATTGGCAAAGGTTTCAGCATTGGGATATTTCAAATATGAACACTTACAAAGCTCTTGAATTGTTTGACGGTGCTGTTTATGAAGGGATTAATTTAAAAAACTTTAATAAGTCAGATAATAATTTTGCTCAAAAAAATCTAAGAATACTTTCTGGATTGTATGGAGTATTAAAGCCAAATGATTTGATTTTACCTTATAGATTAGAAATGGGTACCAAGTTGAAAACAATAAAAGGAAATAACTTATATATGTTCTGGCAAGATAAATTGCATCAAAATATCGAAGAAGAGTTAAATAAAGAAGTATTAATTAATTTAGCTTCAAACGAATATTCTAAAGTTTTAAATCTAAATAAGATAAAATCTGAAGTTATAACTCCAGTTTTTAAGGATTATAAAAATGGTAAATTAAAGGTTGTTTCATTTTATGCAAAAAGAGCAAGAGGTGAAATGGTTAATTTCATAATAAAAAATAAGATCACAAGCTATGAGGATTTAAAATTATTTAAAAATAATGGATATGTATTTTCTGATGAGAATAATGGAAGTATTTTATTTATAAGATAAGAAGTTAATGATTAATTACCTAACAATATTATTTTTCAAATGATTCTACTAGCAACTGGTAACAGTGAAGATGTTATTTTAAGTATTCTGCTTTTATCTATATTACTAGCTATTTTGATAAATAGAAAGTTGTTTTTTAAAATATTAGCAAAGGTTAATAAATTAATAATACCGTCATTATATAAAAAGGACATTGGTAAATTAAAAGGGTACGAGAAAGTAATTTTAGGATATAGATATTGGGTAACTAAGAATAGTTTATAGCTTATTAGGATTTAAATCTAAACTTTGGAATTCATAATTAAAATCAAAGATTTCCCATTTTAGCTGATCACTTTGTTTTAATAGTAGGAACTCAGTATGGTTTTTAGTTTTTGAATATTCTACATTATATTCAACAATTACATAAAAACCAGACTCATAGCCCTCAATTTCACTATTAAAATAAGAGTCGGAAACCGATCTTTCTTCTAGTTGACCAAACTCATCCATCAATATTGAGATTTGATTCAACCAACTCTCCTCCGAGAATCTTTTCTTTAACTCAGAAGATAGATATTGATAAGATGTTGAATATTGTCCTGAGTTTACATCATTCCACCATTGCAAACCAACTTTATTAGCATCAGTTATATATTTTGTAGTATATTTTTGAGCTGAAAGATTATTAAAAGAAAATAGTGCTATAAAAAGAATACTTAGATGTTTCATAGTGAATTTTTTAAGATTGTAAAAGTAGTTGTTTTAATAAGAAATTTTAAAATTTTTGCAGATGATTTTTTCTTAAATCACTAATTTTAAGAAGATATATTTAAAATTAACTTCCATTTTTGACCTTATTTTCATCTTTTTTGTTGTTTTTGAAGTCAAAGTTATTAACGAATCTTTATCTAGTATTTTTTTGTCCTAATCTAGTAAAGTTGTAATTGTCATAATTTAAGAAATATAACCGTAATATACTGAAAATAAGATAGTTGAAAAAACACTATAATTGATGTAAGTATTGAAGTTTTTAGATTGCAAAAACTTATTTTCTTTTGGTTAATTTTAGACTTATGAACATTAAAACAAAATTCTTATCTAGTAGAATTTAGTTTGTAAGGATTTTTTATCTATATTAGACCCTGTAAAAATAATATTAACCAAAAAAATAAATCATGGCTTTTACGCACACAAACGAAAGAGGTACTTTATACCACTTAAACAAAAAAGATGTAACATTAAAATCAACTGGTAGAGTTCAGACTATCTATTATTTTTCTAAAGATTCAAGATCTACTGCTTCTGACAAACCAGATGGTTACTTTGTAAAGGAGAATTCAAGAACTGGATTACCATTCTTAACAAAGAAGAAATAATTTTAAGTTTTCTAAAAAGAAAAGCCCTAATATTTATTAGGGCTTTTTTTTGTGCTTTTCTTTTTGTCTGATTAATCTCTTAACATTGATACATAATAGAGTAAGTAGGTTACGGCAGCTAAAGCAGCAACTACATAAGTGCTAGCAGCCCACCTAAGTGCATCATCAGCATATCCTAATTCTTTATCGCTTGTAATTCCTGATGATCGTAACCAAACTAAAGCTCTTCTGCTAGCATCAAATTCAACTGGAAGTGTAATTAGTGAAAATGCAGTAACAATTGCTTGCAGTATGATAAATAGCATTATTAGCTGATTAAATCCAAGCCCAATATAGCTTCCACCTATCAATCCTATAATGAAAACGGTACTCATCATTTTATTGCTGTAATTTACCATAGGAACCATTTGTGATCTCATTTGTAACCATTGATAAGCAGTAGCGTGTTGTACTGCATGTCCGCACTCATGAGCTGCAATTGCTGCAGCTGTCACGTGCCTTCCTCGATAAACTTCAGGGCTTAGATTTACAGTCCTATCTACAGGATTGTAATGATCAGTAAGTTTTCCTGGAACTGAAATTACTTTTACATCATTTATTCCATTATCACTTAACATTCTTTCAGCAATTTCTTTTCCACTCATGCCTGATACAGTTGATACTTTGCTGTATTTTTTAACTTTACTTTTTAATCTAGAACTTACAATCCCTCCTACAATCATAAATCCTATCATTATTATCCAAATCATATTATATTGTTTTTAGTTTTTTGCAAAATTAGGAAATTCCTCAGCAGTATACAATAATATTATAGTAGTTTTGTATTATTAAAAATTTACTGAATGAAACGACCACTTATATTAGTAGTTAATGATGATGGAATTTCAGCTCTTGGCATCAGAAATCTTATTAGAATTATGAATGATTTTGGAGATGTATTTGTTGTGGCTCCTGATAGTCCACAATCAGGAAAAGGACATGCGATTACGATTGAAGCAACTATTAGATGTGATAAAGTTATTATAGAGGATGGTCCTCAAATTGAATATTCTTGTAGTGGCACTCCTGTTGATTGTGTTAAATTAGCTGTCAATCAGCTTTTAGATAGAAAACCTGATTTATGTGTTTCAGGAATAAATCATGGTTCAAATTCATCAATAAATGTTATTTATTCTGGTACTATGTCTGCTGCTGTTGAGGGTGCTTTAGAGGCAATACCATCAATTGGTTTTTCGCTTTTGGATTATGCACATAATGCTGATTTTTCAGAAGCAGAACAATACATAAGAATAATCACAAAAGAAGTTTTAGAAAATGGCTTAGATGATGGAGTTTGCTTGAATGTGAATATTCCTAAAAGAATAGAGGGTAAAGATATAAAAGGACTAAAAGTTTGCAGACAAGCAAATGCAAATTGGGAGGAAGAATTTGAAGAAAGAATCGATCCTAAGGGTAGAACATATTATTGGCTTACTGGTAAATTCATGAATTATGACAAAGGTACAGATACAGACGAGTGGGCTTTGGCAAATCATTATGTTTCAGTTGTACCTGTTCAGTTTGATGTTACTGCACATTCTTCATTAGTTTCTATAAATAAACTTTTATTAAATGAATAAAGCTGTAGCTAAAGGTTTTTCTGTTGGTGTAATTGCTCCAATTATTACATTAGTAGTTTATATTGCTTTTGTTTTGGAGGTGGAACTTGAAATTGCATTTGCTGAGTTTGAAAGGTTAAATACATTAACGCATCATATTAGTTTAAGTGTTTTTCTTACTAATATAATATTATTTTTTATGAATATAAAAACTCATAAAGAGGAAGTTGCAAAAGGAATTCTTGGAGCGACTCTTGTTTATGCATTTTTAATTGTTATAATCAAGTTCTTATAATGAAGTATTATATTATTACAGGAGAGCCTTCTGGAGATTTACATGCAGCTAATTTAGTTTTTGAGTTAAAAAAATGCGATAAAAATGCGAAGATAAGAGCTTGGGGAGGAGACCTATTAATTGCTGAAGGTGTTCAGATTGCTAAACACATTAAGGATACAGCTTTTATGGGACTTTGGAGTGTGCTGAAAAATCTAAGAGCCATAAAATCTAATTTGGATTATTGTAAAAAGGATATTATTAATTTTAAACCTGATGCACTGGTTTTAGTAGATTACCCAGGGTTTAATTTAAAAATTGCACAATTTGCTAAGAAGCAAGGAATAAAAGTGTTCTATTATATTTCTCCTAAAGTTTGGGCTTGGAATAAAAGTAGAATTTCTAAAATTAAAATATTTGTTGATCATTTAATCGTTATCTTTCCTTTTGAAGTTGATTTCTATAAAAAGTATGGGATGGAAGTTGCTTATGTAGGAAATCCTTTGCTAGATGAGATAGGTAAAGGTAATTTTAAGTTTTCTTACAAGTCTGATAAAAATATAATTGCTTTACTGCCTGGTAGTAGAAAACAAGAAATAGAAAAAATTCTCCCAAGAATGCTAGAAGTAGTTGATGATTTTTCTGGCTATAAATTTGTAATTGCAGCTACTAATACTTTTTCTAAAGAATATTATCATCAAATTATTCAGAATTCGAAAGTAGATTTGGTTTTTGACGAAACTTATGGTTTGCTTTCCAATGCTGATTATGCTTTAGTAACTTCTGGTACTGCTACTTTAGAAACAGCTCTCTTTAAAGTGCCTCAAGTGGTGTGCTATAAAACAAACTGGCTTACCTATTCTATTGCTAAATTTCTTATTAAAATTAATTATTTGTCTATAGTAAATATCTTAATGGATAGATTAGTAGTAAAGGAATTGATACAATCAGAGTTAAATAAGGAGAATCTTATCTTTGAATTAAATACTATCATAAAAGAAAAAGAGTCTATTATAAAGGATTACGATAAACTCATTAATTTATTAGATAAAAAACTCGCTTCAAAAAATGTAGCTCAATTTATATCACAAACTATTTAGTAGCTTCTTTGTATTCTTGTATCTTTTTCTTGCTCAATTGTAGCTTAATACATTCTCCTGGCATAATATTGTTTTCAGTGTAGTCATAATCAGCAACTTGGCCATCATCTGGGTAAGCTGACCATGAGAAAGAGCCTAAATTATTATTGTAATTACCATTCCAATATAATGTAGCTGTAAGTGTTGATCCATCAGCTTGAGGTATGCAATTTGGTGCACCTGTCCAATAGTAATCACTAGTTATATAACCAATATAGTCATTATAGCTATCATAAAATGTATAGTAAGATATTCCCCAATTTATCATGTATTGTGCTGCACTATAGTCTAAATAATAAACAAGATTACAACTGTACTGACAAGTATTAATATCTTCCATTGTAGCATTAGGATCCCAATTATCTGCAAGTTGGTCTGTACAGCCCCATATGTATAAACAACTACCATCATCATAATCTGCAAATGACTCATAATTTTCAGCATAGATATCAGTACAACCACCTGTTTCTACTTCAACTACACATGAATTAAGTAGTACTGTAAGTGGTAAGAGTAAAAGTATATTTTTCATGGTTTATTTATTTTAATGAGACCAGAAATGTCTACCTAAGTAAAATGCTAATTTAAGTTTAGCATAAGCTCCCATAGAACTGAATTTATCTGTTCTATCATCAATAATTATAATATCTGCAGCTTCATTATAAGAAGTCAATGTTCTGTTTGTTGTTCCAGATCCAATGTTAAAGCCAATAATTGGCTCAACTGAGAATATCTCTCTACTATTAAAGTTAAATAGTGACCAACCGACAGCTATTCCAATGTTAGAGCCAAAAGTACTGCTCTTATCTTCTGTCCAATCACCATTTGCTAGATCGGTATTGTTTTTGTCATTAGTTAACCCAATTCCAAATGAAGTTTCAAAAAACATTGCATTACCTCTTCCTGTTTCTATATAGTATCTTAATTTGGGTGTTGCTCCTAATGTAAGATTGTTTAGTTTGTTAATCATAGTAGTATCATCATCATTTGTATTGAAACCTCCTAAGTCTAAGCCAAGCCCAATTAAAAATCCATCAGCAACAAAATAACCAATACTTACATTTTTTAAAAATCTATCTTCCCAATCATCAAAATTTGTAGCATCTAAATCATACTGAAAATTTGTTTGCGAATTATAAAAATCACTCCAATCTCCATCTGCTTCAGATATTGTAGTTCCGTTAGATGTTATTTTTTCATCAAATTCACCTCCAGTCACCCAATTAAATCCTATATCTAGCCCTGTACCAATTTCAATTTGCCAAATTCCTTTTTCTGTTTTTTGTGCGCTTAAGTTTAATGTAAACAGAGCTACAATTGCTAGGGTAAATATCTTCTTCATATTATTTTTCATATTATTTTATTGTAAAATTAAAATAAATAAGCAAATGAAAGTACAATTACTCTATTATTTAGTTCAAAGTTGTATTCTTTCTTTTCGTTATCATGCTCTTCAATTGATGTAATTCTATTTACTGAACCAACCTTCATAAATCCTGTATTTACTTTAGCATCTACTAAAAAACTCTCAGTTATGTAATAAGATAAACCTAGGTTTAGGCCCACATCTAAATCTTCAGACTCATATGTTCCAGGTGTTGGTTCAACTGAATTTAAAGGAGGAGAGTCACCAATAATTTTCTCAGTAAAAGTATAATCCTCACTAATTAGAAAAGAAACAGAAGGACCAAAGTTTAAAGCTAATTTATCAGAAGCTTTATAGCTAATTGTTGGGTTTAATTCTAGATAAGCTAATTTTAATGAGTTAGTAGTAGCATATTCATCTAAACTATTTACATTATTTAAAGAAATACTGTCCCATTTATGATTGTAATCATAATCAAAAGAAGCGCCTTTTTGAACATAATGAAGTTCAGGATTAATATACCATTTATCATTCAAAGCAATTTCCATATAAAACCCTCCTGCTACACCTAGTAGAGGTGTGGTTTCAATGTTTTTTACCCCTTCATTAGGAGTTGAAGTTACATTTGCAATATTAAGTCCTACTTTAATTCCATATTTAGTAGGTAGTAAACTTTGAGCATTAGCTCCAAAGCTTAATAAAGCTACAATTGTTAAAAGTGTTATTTTTCTCATAATTTTTTAGTTATTTAACATTACTGGCATTACCAGCATTAAAGTATTTTCACCTTCTTCTAGTCCATCTAAAGGCAGTATAATTCCAGCTCTATTTGGTGCACTCATTTCTAATGAAATTTGTTCAGCACCAATATTATTAAGCATATCAATTACAAATTTAGAGTTGAATCCTATTTCCATATCAGTTCCTTCATATTGACAAGATAATCTCTCTTCTGCTTTATTTGCAAAATCTAAATCTTCTGATGTAATTTGAAGTTCACTTCCTGCTATCTTTAGTCTTATTTGATGTGTCGTTTTATTTGCATAAATTGAGACTCTTTTAATTGAACTTAGAAGTGAAGCCGTTTCAATTGTTAGTTTATTAGGGTTATCCTTAGGAATTACAGCTTCATAATTAGGATATTTGCCGTCAATTAATCTGCAGATTATTGTAATATTATTAAAAGTAAAGAGTGCATTAGTGTCATTGAATACTAATTTAATATCTGCATCATCACTAATGTTATTTTTAAGAATAGTTAATGGTTTCTTTGGTACAATAAAAGAAGCGGTTTTATCAGAAGAAATGTCTGTGCGAGTATGTCTTACTAGTTTATGAGCATCAGTAGCAACAAAAGTAATTTGTTCAGTAGAAAGTTCACAAAACATACCTGACATCACGGGTCTTAATTCATCATTTCCACTAGCAAATAAAGTTTTATTAATTGCATTAGCTAAAATATCACCTTTGATAGTTGTTGTTGACGAACCATTTAATTTTGGAGTTTTAGGAAATTCATTAGCATTTTGTCCTGCTAATTTATAATTTCCCATTTCTGAACTCATTTCAATTCCAAAAGTTTCAGTGTTTACAATAAATGTAAGAGGCTGATTAGAAAATGTTTTTAAAGTATCAATTAAAATACGAGCTGGAATTGTGATTTTACCATCAACATCAGCCTCAACTGAGATAGTTGACATCATTGTAGTTTCTAAATCAGAAGCAATAATCGTCATGTTATTACTGTTAATGTCAAGCAAAAAGTTATCTAATATTGGTAAAGTATTGTTTGAACTAGTTACTCCATTTAACTTTTGCAACTCTCTTAAAAGGGCGGTACTATTAACTATAAATTTCATTAAATCTTCTTTTTTAATTTGTGTTAAAATGTGTGTCAAATATAAATTATCTACTCATATTATATGTGTATTTACTTTTTTAATTCATTGAGAGTAATTAACACTTTGTTAAAAACATAATCTTGTATCAGCATTAAATCTCCATGATTTAGAGTAGCATACATTCTGTCAACTGTAAAATTCTCTTCTTTTGACTTTACTTTTTCTTCACTTAATTGATAGGTTCTTAGTGTGTCAGAATTTACAATTAATTCATGTAATTGAGTGGAAAAATCAATTTTCCATTTTACTTTATATGTTTCGCAATTAAGTTTTTCAAAACTATTAAGTAGTTTGAAAATAGCCTCTTTTTTAACAGTAACTTTATTAGATGTATAATCACTTAAAATTAGCGGATTAGTTGAAAGTTGATAAGAGTTTTTGATATTTGATAAGTCAGTAAATTTGATATTTTCAATTTCCTCTGATTTTAGGGAAAATATTTTATTTGACCTCCAATTAACAACATCTAGTTTTTGCCCCTGAATTCCATATCTTGGGGATAAAAATCCATTAAAAGATGGAATATGGATTACAAACGGCTTTGTAGCATTTTCCATCAGCATATAAGTCCCTAAATGATCAGAAGTGTTTGAACCAATTGTATAGGATTTAATTAAATTATGTTTATCATAAATCTCTACTTTTATTCCAGATGTAGCCATAAATTTAATCACATTATCAAATGATGATTTTGACACAGGTTTCTTTATTTTCAATTTCGAAATAGTAGAAAGCAAAGTATTTATTGCATCTTTTCTAACTTCATACTTGTTGTTTACAACCCAACTTCCATCATTTTTACTAACTGTAATTGTATTCCCACTTCTATCAGCAATAAATACCTTTTCAATAATTGAAGTGTCTTCAATTGCAAAGTTGTTATCCTCAATAATTGTTGATTTTTTATCAGAATTTAAGCGCCAAATAGAAATACCAATAAAGAAAATAAGTAAAGCAAAAAGTATATTTTTTTTAGGCATATTTTTTCTTTTTCATTTTTGTGAAAATAAATGCAAAAATAAGTAATATTAATAGAGGGAGTAAGATATTTATTAGCTGAATAAGAGTTTTATTATTTTTGATTTTTTCTTTGTCTAATAATCTTAATTTTATCTCTTTTGATTTTAGCTGAGTTAAGCCTGTTTCATCACATAGAAAGTGAATTGAATTCATAATAAATTTCTTGTTTCCAGGGTAAGTGTATTTTATAAACTTATCATAACCTAAAGGGTAAATATCTCCATTATTTGATGCAGAATTTCGAATTAAATCCCCATCAGATACAACTATCATTTGAGTTTTTTTGCTTTGACTTACAAAATTCAACTTCTGATTTTTAGGCAGTATTCTATTTTTAAAAACTGATTCAAATTCTCCTTCTAATAAAACTGCAATAGGCAATTTTTCTTTGTTAAATGATGTAAGAGGAGGAGGATTTTCTAATATCCCTAAACTTACTTTTGCAGGTGTTGGGCTTATTCTACTTTGCTTAGAACTATGTAATAGTATGGTTTTGTTGATGTTATTCTTAATTGTATCAATTGAGCTTGCAAAATCACACTTTATTGCATCTAATCCTTTTGAGATAGGATGATTATTCTCCGAAAACAAAAGAGGGTAGTAGGGCCATGGAAAATAAGATTGCTGAGGAATATTATTGCTATATCCTGTTACAATTGGAATTTCGGTTGATCTTAGGTCTTCAATTAAATTTGCATTAATTCTTATGCCATATTTGAAGAGTAGATCACTAAGTTTAAGGTCATTATTTGTAGCAATAAAACTCATATTTTGTTGCAAACTATCCATACTTGCTTTTGCACCATCAATCAACCAAAGAATCTTCCCTCCATTCATTAGATATTGATCAATTATGAATTTATCTAACATATTAAAAGCAATTGTTGGCTTGGCAATAATTATTGCCTTATAACTAGTTAATTTCTTAACCTGACTAGCTATGTCAGCCTGCAATGTATTGCTGTCAATTTCGAATTCTTTAATGTTAAATCTATCAATAGTATAATGGTAACTCAGTTTATCATTATTCTGTATAACTGATTCTGTAATATCATAAACTTCAGATGCTGTAAGCTCCCCATTTCCTTCTAAAAAAGCAATTCTATGTGTTTTAGTTTTACTGATGTGATATATTGCAGAGATAAATTCAAATTCTAGGTTTTCTACTGATGCATTTATATTTTCTCCTGCATTTTTTGTAACTGAGTTTTTTAAGAAATTTACTGCAATTTCTTTGTCTTTATAATAGATAATTGCACCAGGAAAAATGATTTGATTTATACTGCTTCCTGCTTTTTTTATTTCAATATCGGTAGGAGCAAGTCCTTGTTTTACTAATTGCTTATATAAGTCAACTTTTTCTTTTTCATTTCTACTTTCATTAGGGTTGATGAACTCAAACTCTAAATTATCATCAGCAATAGTTTTAAATGAAGAAAGTAAATTCAAAACTTCTGAGTGAAGATGTTTGAATTCAGCAGGAAAAACTCCTTCTAAATATACTTTAATGAAAACAATATCATCAACTTTTTCTAAAGTTTTTATTGTTTCTTCTGATATTGAATGTTTGCCATCAGCAGTTAAGTCCAAACTAAAATCAGTAAAAGAAACAAGTATGTTTGTTAGAATAATTAGAAAAATAAAAACTAGAGAAGAATAGTATTTTCTCATTAGGTTTTTTTGTTTTTAATTACTACCTCAGTAAGTTTTATAAAAAGTAAACTTACTGACATAAAATAAACTAAATCTGATACTTTTAACAGACCTTTACTCATCATATTATAGTGGTAAGAAATTCCGATTTTTTGAAGTGTTAAATCTACTATTTGAAGGTAGGGTAACTGGCTTAAAATATCAAATCCAAAGAAAAAGAAACTACTCATAATTATTGCAAGTATGAAGGCAACAATTTGATTACTACTTAATGATGATGCATAAACACTAATACTTGAAAAAATACTACTTAGTAAAAGCAGTCCGATATAAGAACCAATAATTGCTGCTAAATCCAAATTTCCAGTAGTTTCACCTAAAAAGTAAATACTAATTACATAAGTAATAGTTGGTAAAATTGCAATAATTACTAATGATAAAACTGCAAAGAATTTAGCAGTTACGATTTCAAAACTGGAAATAGGCTTGGTAATTAAAGTTTCGATTGTCCCTGTGTTGAATTCCTCTGAGAATACTCTCATGCTTACTGATGGGATGAATAGTAAAAAAATTAGTGGGGCAATAGAAAAAAAAGAATCCATGCTTGCGTAAGCATTATCTAAGATATTTATTTCACTGATGTCATGCCATAAAATTAAGCTACCAATTAAAAGGAAGAGGCCAATAATTAAGTAGCCAATAATAGTGCTAAAAAAAATACTTATTTCTTTTTTGTAAAGCGTTATCATTTAAAATCTACTCTTACTAATTCATGAATTTTTAATCCCAATAAAGTCTTTGCACTTCCTTTATTAATAGCAATTTGGAGTAAATTGTTTTCTCCAAATAAAGCTAATTTTTCAGGAACAGAAACATCTTTAAACTTAGTAGAAATTTCTGTTATTTTCTCATCTTCTCTTCCAAAAAGGATTTCGAATGATCTTCCTTTTTGTATGCGTTCGAATTCAGCTTTCCTTATGTTAGTAGTTGCATTTCCGTAATTATCAACATAAACAACAACTCCTCTTATCATATCTGGTTGAATTACTGCTTTTAGTTCCATTTTTTGAACTTCAAAATCTGGAATTTCAGTACCAATAATTTCCATAGTTCCACCTCTAGCTAGATGGCAAGCAGCTGGAACAAAAATATATTTTGCAGCAAATGTCATGCAGTCTTTCTCTAGTGAAATATTTAGTCTGACAATTTTTTCGGGTTTAAACTCATCAAAAAGTAATGAGAAAAAACCATTATCTGCACCAACAAAAAAATGGCCATTAGCATAAATTGCTAAATGCTCATTATTTATTGATATTTCATCATCAACACTAATAATATGAACAGTACCTTTTGGAAATGATTTAAAGCAATTTCTTAAAACAAAAGTAGCTTGTTGAATATTAAACAACTCAATATCATTACTAATATCAACTATTTTTGCATCTTCAAGTTGAGAGTATATGCTACCTTTTACGGAAGCTAAATAGCTGTCTTTAGTGCCTAAATCGGTAGTAAGTGTAATTATTGCCATTTATTAATAAAACCTATTGATAGAACAGTTAAAATGTGTTATTTTGTAACTTCAAAATTAAAATAAATCTATGAACAACTTTACTAATGAGTGAAAAAAAAATAACACTTAGTAACATTGAGTTGGTAAAACTTTTTGGCGCAAATAATAAGAAGCTTGATAAGATAAGAAGTTTATTTCCCCAGCTTAAAATTATTGCAAGAGGAGAAAGCCTAAAGTTGATGGGTAGTATTGCTCAAATAAAATATTTTGAACAAAAATTAACAGCTTTTATTAAACATATAAATCAATATAACACATTAACAATTAGTCATATAGAAAGATTGTTTGAGGGCGATGAAAAAGAAATTTTAAAAACTAAAGACGATGTGATTTTGCATGGTCAGAATGGTAAAGTAATAAAAGCAAGAACAGCAAATCAAAGAAAAATGGTGGAGGAAATATTCATTAAAGATATGATGTTTGCAATAGGCCCTGCTGGTACAGGAAAAACGTATACAGCAGTAGCTATTGCAGTAAAAGCACTAAAAGATAGAGAAATAAAAAGAATTATTTTCACAAGACCTGCTGTTGAAGCAGGAGAAAACTTAGGTTTTTTGCCAGGTGATTTAAAGGAAAAATTAGATCCTTATATGCAGCCAATTTATGATGCACTTTTTGATATGATACCTATTGATAGATTGAATGAATATATTGAAAATGGAACAATTCAAATAGCTCCTTTAGCATTCATGAGAGGTAGAACTTTGGATAAAGCTTTTGTAATTTTAGATGAGGGGCAAAATACAACTGAATCTCAAATGAAGATGTTTTTAACAAGAATGGGAATGTCAGCTAAATTTATAATTACTGGAGATGAAACACAAATAGACTTGCCAAAACATCAAAACTCAGGATTAATACATGCAAAAAATACACTTAGAAGAATAAAGGATATCAGTTTTATCACTCTTGATTCAAAAGATGTAATAAGACATAAACTAGTAAAACAAATAATTAAAGCATATAAAAACAATGATTAACACAATTAAAGGAACAAATTTCAATTTACCAGGACAAACTAAATTTTATAAAGGAAAAGTTAGAGATGTATATACATTAAATAATGAGACATTAGTAATGGTAGCTTCAGATAGAATCTCAGCTTTTGACCATGTTTTACCACAGGGAATACCTTACAAAGGACAGGTTTTAAGCCAGATAGCAGCAAAATTTTTAACAGCTACTGCTGATATTGTACCAAACTGGATGGAGGCAACACCAGACCCTTCTGTAACAATTGGTAAAATGTGTGAGCCATTTATGGTTGAAATGGTAATTAGAGGATATTTAACTGGTCATGCTTGGAGAGAATACAAAGCAGGCAAAAGAATGATTTGTGGCGTTTCTATGCCTGATGGAATGGTTGAAAACCAAAAGTTTAATGAGCCGTTAATTACACCTACTACAAAAGCTGAAGTAGGACATGATGAAGATATTAGTAGAGACGAAATCTTAGCTCAAGGATTAGTTGCTGAAGCTGATTACCTTAAACTTGAAGAATATACAAGAGCAATTTTTCAAAGAGGTACTGAAATTGCAGCTGAAAAAGGACTAATACTTGTTGATACCAAATATGAGTTTGGTAAAGATAAATTTGGGGTTATTACTTTAATTGATGAGATTCATACTCCTGATTCATCAAGATATTTTTACATTGAAGGATATGAAGAAAAAATCGCAAATGGAGAATCTCAAAAGCAACTTTCAAAGGAATTTGTGCGACAATGGTTAATTGAAAAAGGATTTCAAGGAAAAGCTGGACAATCTATTCCAGCTATGAGTGAGGAATACTGTAATTCAGTTTCAGAAAGATATATTGAACTATTTGAGTATATAACAGGAGATAAATTTGTAAAAGAAGATGTAAGTGATGTTGTTAATAGAGTAGAAGAAAATATTTTGAAATATTTATCTAAATAATTAATGCTTATTAATCTTCTTCTTGTTATTGCTGTAGTTAGTTTGAATGTTTTGTTGTTTTATTATTTGTTCTTTTTTTTGAAGTTGAATAAGAAATCAATTTCTAAATTAGATTTTTACAAACCAATTTCAATAATAATTTGTGCTAAAAATGAAGCTGATAATCTGAAAAAGTGTTTACCTAAAATATTTAAACAGGACTATCCTGAATTTGAAGTTGTGGTAGTGAATGACCAATCAAGTGATGCTACAGAATCTATTTTAAAAAAATTTAAAAAATTCTATCCCAAGCTGGTTATTGTTACTATTGATGAGCATATTAAGCATTGGCCTGGAAAAAAGTTTGCACTTACTTTAGGAATTAAAACTGCTAAGCATGAGTACCTCTTACTAACGGATGCTGATTGTTTACCTAATTCTAGCAATTGGGCCAAACAGATGAGCAGTAATTTTAATAACTCAGAAATTGTATTAGGTTTTGGTGGTTATAAAAAAAGAAAAGGTTTGCTTAATAAAATCATTCGTTTTGATACTTTCAATGTGGCTAAGCAGTATTTGTCTTATGCTTTAGCAGGATTTACTTATATGGGAGTAGGGCGTAATATGGCATACAAAAAATCATTATTTTTTGAAAATAAGGGATTTGCCAAACACTTGCATATTATATCAGGGGATGATGATTTATTCATACAAGAAGTATCAAATAATGACAATGTTTCAGTTGAAATTGTTACTAATGCTCATACTACATCAACGGCAATTGAAAGTTGGAAGGATTGGATTTATCAAAAAAGAAGACACTTTACTACAGCACCATTGTATAAAGCAAAGTTTAAGATACTTTTAGCTGTTTATCCTTATGCACAATTTTTCTTTTGGACTGCTATAATTATACTTTTTGTGCTTAAAGCTCCAATTGCTATAACAACTACTATATTAGGGTTAAAATTACTGACTTCTTATCTGATTAATTACAAGCCTATGAAACAGTTAAATACAATTGATTTGTATTGGATTCATCCTATATATGAAGTTATGTACCTGTTAGTACAAGGATTTATTGTATTATTGAATGTTGTTAATAAACCTAAAAAATGGAGTAGATGACAAACAATTTAACAGACAAAGGAAAAAGAGATCTAAAACTCATCAATAGAGCTTTAGAAACTGGAGATCCTACTGCTTATAACGAGTTGATGAAGCTCTATAGAGATCCTCTTTATTTCATGCTTTATGAAAAAGTTGCTGACCAAGAATTAGCTAAGGATTTAACAATTGAATCACTTGGAAAAGCTTTTAAAAAACTGCACTTGTATGTACCTAATTATGTTTTTAGTACTTGGCTTTTTACAGTAGCTCGTAATCATTGCATTGATTATTTACGTAAGAATAAATTACCTACTTTTTCTATCAATAAAATGATGTTAGATGAAGATGGAAAAAGAACAAATTTCGATTTAATATCTGATATGCTCAACCCTGAGCAAGAGATGGAGAAAAAACAGAGGATAGCTATTTTAAGACAAATTGTTGATCAACTAAAACCTAAATATCGTGTTTTAGTAAAACTTAGGTATTTTAAAGAAATGACTTATGATGAGATTGCAACTACTTTAGATATTCCTATTGGAACTGTAAAAGCACAATTGCATAGGAGTAGAGAGCAACTTTTCAACATTATGTCTGGTATAAAGGACGCTTACTAAATGCAAATTATACAAAAGTATTTTCCTGATTTATCAGAGAAGCAATTACAACAGTTTTCTGATTTATATGAAATTTATGAGCATTGGAATGCTCAGATAAATGTGATTTCTAGAAAGAATATGGATGCCCTTTATATTAATCATGTATTACACTCCTTGGCTATAGCTAAAGTTATTAAGTTTAAAAAAGGCACAACTGTTTTGGATATTGGTACTGGTGGAGGTTTCCCAGGGATTCCTTTGGCTATTTTATTTCCTGATACTGAATTTTTACTAGTAGATAGTATTGGTAAAAAAATAAAGGTAGTAAATGAAGTAAGTAGTGCTATTTGTTTATCTAATGTTAGAACCATGCACGAGAGAGCTGAAAAGGTTAATGAAACCTTTGATTTTGTAGTGAGCCGTGCTGTTACTAATATGACAGACTTTAAAAAATGGGTAAAAGGGATGTTTAATAAAAAGCATTACAATAGTATTAATAACGGAATCCTCTACTTGAAAGGTGGTGATTTAGTGGAGGAGTTAAGAGGAATACCTCATACTAATTACAATATATCAGAATTTTTTACTGAGGAATTTTTTGATACTAAAAAGGTTATTTATATTGGCTATTAATAAACTTTAGCTAATTCGCTCACAATTTTTTTTTAAACAGCTAAAATGTTGTATGTAGTAATTAGTAGTTAAATAATCGAGTTCATTTTTTATCTCAGGGTACTTTTTAACCATCCCTAAAATATGCAATCGACAATAATACCTTACTGCCGGCTATTTATTTACTTTTGCTCATATTCCCATACAAAGATCAAAGAATAACCCTTCATTATCTTTTGACAATTTCATCTGATGGATTATTTTAATTAGTTCCCTTTGGTGCCCGTCAGTTTTCTCCTTTGATACTATTAATGATTTTATGAAGTGACTTTTGCAATCTTTTATCAATATTTTTCATTATATAATGGATGATCTAAGCAGAACTCCAAAATGTTAGTTTAACTTCTTTTTGCATGTGTTTTACTAAAAAATTAAAATCTTTTATTTCTGATTTGAAATGTAAGGCAATTCTTTCTTTTGCTATTCTGCCCTTAAAAATTTGTAAAACATTAGCAGACATATTACTTATACTTTCTCACAGAAATAGACAATCTCATCATTTGGAAGAGCATATCTTTCTACTAACTTTGGGTCAAGTTCATTTATAAAATCACTCTCAGTAACTTTAAAGCCTGCTGCAGTTAACTTATTACCATAATCAAGGCCAAATAACCTTAAGTGATCATCTTGCCAGTAAAGGCGTTCTCTTTCTTTAGGGTCAGTTACGTTTTTATCTTCCTCAGTTTTAGGGTTGTTTACATCAATTGGTACTTGAAAAATTCCCCATCCACCAGGTTTCATTACTCTGTAAAATTCGGTCATTACTTTATGTGAATCCTCTACATGCTCCAATACATGGTTACAGATTACTACATCATAAGTGTTTTTATCAAATGGAATATCATGTACATCAAATTTAACATCTGCCCAAGGGGAGATTAAATCACCTGTTGTATAATCTAAGTTTTTCATCCCCTTGAATAGTTTTAGAAAACAGTATTCAGGAGCAATGTGTAAGAATTTTAAGTCATCCGTAAAGAAATTAGTTTTCTCTTTCATAAATAGCCACATCAATCTGTGCCTTTCCAAACTCATACTGTCAGGAGCAATTGCGTTTTCACGAGAAGTTAGTCTTCCATAAGGCAATAATTTACGGTAGGTTTTTCCATTTATAGGGTCTTCAAATTTATTTCCTCTTAAAAAGAGTGAAAATATCTGCAGAAAAATGTGAGATACATGTTGTAAATAGTGCCTAGGGATAAGGCGAGTTGCTAATGATATTATTAGTTTCATCTTTTCAAATTTTGGAACGCTAAAATAAGAAAAGGAAATAGTATTTAATCTTTAAATCGTTTAAATCCTAAACGGACTAACATCATTTTCTCAAAAGCCCAAAAGAATTTGAATTGTCCGAATAATGCGCCAATAACTACTATCATCACTTGGTAAATAGGAAAGATAATTGCTATCCTTATTGGCCAGAATATCCATGGATTAACAGCTGATTTATCTAATCCAACAAGTTCTAATATTGGTTTTGCAATCCATACCGCTAATGATCCTGTAACTGAAAATACAATTAATATTATTATGAATTGGAAATTTGATGTAATTCCCCATTTTTCTTTTAATCTTTTCATGATACAAAACTAGTTTTATTCTCCAATCTATTTAAACGAATAGCTGACAAAATTGAGAAAAAACCAACAATTACAGCTAGGGTATAAAAAGTAATATTTAAGGAGTAATTATCAGCTAAATAACCAAATATTGGTGCACATATTGCAAATGAAATTCGAATGATAAAACTCCTTATTGATAGTACTGTAGCTCTTTTGTTTGAACTCGTATTTTCATTTATTGCATTACGCAAAATTGGGGTTACTATCCCTCTTAAAAGGTAGATGAAAACAATAAAAATGATTCCAAATAAACTCATGTTAAATCCTAAAAATACAAATGAATTTGCCATTGCTAAAGCAAGATATAAAAGCATTTTTGTATTGTTCTTATCTTTATCAAATCTATGGGAATTAAATGAAGTTAATCCTGCTGAAAAATTTAGTCCTGCCCAAAGTATACCAAAGTAAGCTAATGGAATTTCTACCTCCTTAAAATAGGGTTGAGCAAACCAAGCCATTGTTAATGTTGCTACTCCCATTGCTGATGAATAAATAATTAGCCATCTGAGTTTTGTATTTTCAACCATTGCAAATTTTACAACTCCCAAGATAGATTTAAAAGATCTGTCTATTTTATCTTCCTCATACATAGTTGGTTCTACTAAGGTTAGCGCTATTGGTATGCTTAAAAACAATATTCCTGTTTGCACATAAATAGGCAAGTAGATAGAGCTAACTGCTAAAAATCCACCAAGTATTCCAGCTGTTGCTTCTGAAAAATTACCAATTGCATAATTCCTTCCTTCAATTTTAGTGTAGGTTTTTTTATCTCCAGTTTCTAATAAGGTATCGTAAAGCAAAGCACTATCACTGCCTGACATTAAACTACCACCAATTCCAACAAATGTAGAAGCTGCAGCAAAAGCATAAAATCCTCCAAAGAAAGAAAATACCAAATATCCTGAAAAGGAGAAAATAGTGCTGAGTACAATGGTGTGCTTTCTACCAAATAAATCAGCAATGTAACCTGATGGAATCTCAAACATTGCTACTGATAAGCTGTAAATAGCTTGTATAATCATAACCTCTGTTAAGCTCAATCCGTGCTCTTGAAAAAACAGTACAATTATTGGCATTGCTACCATAAACCAGAGTACTCCTTTTAGTAAGTACATCTTAAATATATTGTGTTTTAGGTTCATTAGCTTCTTGGGTGAAATTCAATGATATTACTTCTTAAATAATCTTTATCTAGGTGTGTGTAAATTTCAGTTGTTGTAATACTTTCATGTCCTAGCATTTCTTGTACAGCACGTAAATCAGCTCCCCCTTCAATTAAATGAGTAGCAAAACTATGCCTAAATGTATGCGGACTAATTTTCTTTTTCAATCCTATTTCTGCAGCTAATTTCTGAATTATTAAGAAAATCATTACTCTAGTAAGTCCTGCGCCTCTGTTGTTTAAAAATACAAAATCTTCTTGTCCTTTTTTTATAGTTTGATGATTTCGGACGTCATTAATATAAGAAGTAAGATATTTTAAAGCTCTTCCTCCAATAGGAGCTAGGCGTTCTTTATCTCCCTTTCCTATAACTTTTAAGTATCCCTCATTAAAGTAAATATTGCTGATTTTTAAGTTTGTAAGTTCGGATACACGCAAGCCACAAGAGTAAAGGGTTTCTAGTATTGCTCTGTTGCGTTCTCCTTGTTTGTTGCTTAAATCAACAGCTGAGATAAGTTTATTGATCTCAATTAATGATAATGTATCAGGTAATTTAAATCCTACTTTCGGACTTTCGATAAGCTCAGTAGGGTCGTATTTTATGTAATCCTCAATAATAAGGTATTTGTAAAAAGCCTTTATCCCTGATATTACTCTTGCTTGTGAGCGAGCAGAAATCCCATCATCTTTCAATTCTGCTAGAAAATCAGATATGTTTTCTCTTTGTATTTTGAGTTCATTAAGTTTTAAAGGAATGGCATAATTAGCAAACTTTTTGATATCACGAATATAAGCTTGCACCGAGTTATCGGATAGCGATCGTTCAATCTGCAAGTAAGATTTAAAGCCTTTTATTGATGATTCCCAACTCATTTATGTAGATTTGCTCATATGAAGGTAACGATTATTAACGGACCAAATTTAAACTTATTAGGCAAAAGAGAAGAAGCTATTTATGGCAATATTTCTTTTGTTGATTATTTACTCACATTGCGAGAGGAGTTTAAAGATTTTACTATTGATTATTTTCAATCTAATGTAGAGGGGGAGTTGATTAATAAATTGCAGGAAGTTGGTTTTTCTTATGATTATATTCTGCTGAATGCTGGAGGTTACACACACACCTCAGTTGCCTTAACGGATTGTGTAAAAGCGATTGAAACTCCTGTTATTGAAATACATATTTCTAATATTTATGCTCGTGAAGAATTCAGAAAAAAATCATTATTGTCTCCTAACTGCAAGGCAGTTATTTGTGGGTTAGATTTGGATTCTTATAAAGCAGCATTATCTACTTTATAATACCTTCCTAATCCTCACTAATTTAGTAAGTAAATCCTCTAATTTATCCAGTTGCAACATATTAGCACCATCTGATTTTGCTTTGGTAGGGTTTGGGTGTGTTTCTAAAAATAATCCGTCAACTCCTGTAGCAATTCCCGCTTTAGCAATGGTTTCAATCATTGCTGGATTTCCTCCCGTTACGCCACTGCTTTGGTT
>ERZ807291.1807-NODE-1807-length-33849-cov-29.627242_pt1 | contig 33849 bp, 37 predicted proteins | sample MGYA00521257_ERZ807291 | MGnify/ENA primary metagenome ERZ807291 (study PRJEB31413, sample SAMN03169783) | marine metagenome | biome: Marine; feature: Water; material: Subsurface seawater | place: North Sea | collected 2011-04-28 | depth 1 m m ...
GAGCATCTCCCTTTTAAGGAGAGGGTCCTGGGTTCGAGCCCCAGCCAGGTCACTTTCTGCGCACATGGCGGAATTGGTAGACGCGCCAGGTTGAGGGCCTGGTGGGAGTTAAATCCCGTGGAAGTTCGAGTCTTCTTGTGCGCACTTTCCCTTTTTTGATTTTATTATTCATATTTAAAAAATATTTCTAACTTTGTTTAAGCTTTTAGCTATAAAGATTGAACAATATGAGTCGGGTAAAAAGTAATTTCTCCATAAAAGACCTAGAAAATATCTCTGGGATAAAGGCCCATACCATTCGTATTTGGGAAAAAAGATATAATTTATTGAGTCCAGACAGGACAGATACCAACATCAGAAGATACAGTCTCAATAGCCTTCAGAAACTTCTGAATATTACTCTACTCTACAACCACGGTTTCAAAATATCTAAAATAGCAAGCCTTGATAGGGAGGAGATTCCAATTCTAGTCAGAGAAATTGCACTAAAATCTAACTCAGAACAGGTTTCCGTCAATGCACTCAAGCTGTCAATGATTAATTTTGATACAGTTTTGTTCGATGCTACCTACGAAGAGATTTTGTTACAAAACGATTTTGATTTTGTGTTTATCAATATTTTCATGCCTTTGATGAATGAGTTGGGAATCCTATGGCAGACCAATGCCATCAGTCCTTCACACGAACATTTCATTACCAACTTGATAAAGCAAAAGATTCATACTCAAACCGAATCTTTACAAAAAGAATACCTTCCTCAACGCAATAATAAAGTTTTTGTATTGTATCTCCCAGAAGACGAAATCCACGAAATGGGGGTGCTGTTTCTCAATTATTTTATATTGAAATTTGGATACAGAACCATCTTTTTGGGTCAATCTTTGCAGACAGAAAGCTTAGAAACACTCTTGAGTTTTGATAGTGACTTTTGTTTTGTTACTTATTTGACTGTAGAGCCCAACAAAGAAGTAATCGATCAATATATTGAGGAATTTTACCAAACTATATTAAAGTCCAACAATGCTCAATTGGCAATTATGGGTCCCCAGCAAGTTTACATCGACTTGAGCAAACTACCGCAAAACATTCATCTTTTCAAAACATTAGATGCCTTTCAACAGAAGTTTATGGAAGCTTCTGTTTTTGTGTAGCCCTACTTTTTTATTTGTTGTTTTTTAGTAGCTTTACAATAAGTTTATACTATATCTTTAATTAAGTGAAAAATCATTTTGACTCCGTTTCCTACGAGTGCAGCAAATTGGTCACTCAGCGCTACAGCACATCTTTTACGCTGGGAACCAGAATGCTTGCTGCCAAGCATCGTAAACATATCTATAACCTTTATGGGTTTGTTAGATTTGCAGACGAAATCGTGGACAGTTTTCACAACTTTGATAAAAAAGACTTACTGAAAAGATTTGAAGAAGACTTGAGGCATGCTTTGGACAGCAAAATCAGTTTGAATCCCATCCTCAACTCATTCCAATATACCGTACACCAAAACAACATACATCAAGAGCTGATTGATGCTTTTTTAAAAAGCATGAATATGGACTTACACAAACAAAAATACAACTCCAAGGAGGAATATCAAGAATACATTTACGGATCAGCAGATGTAGTAGGCTTGATGTGTCTGAATGTATTTTTGGAGGGAGATAATGATGGGTACAAGCAACTAAAACCTCAAGCAATGGCTTTGGGAAGTGCTTTTCAAAAAGTCAATTTCCTTCGAGATTTAAACGCTGATTTTAAAGAACTGGACCGGACCTACTTCCCCAACCTTGACCTTTCTGATTTTAACGAAAAAAGTAAAGCCTCCATCATCGAAGAGATCGAAAAAGATTTTGATCTTGCGCTTGAAGGTATTTTTATGTTGCCCGAAAGTGCTCGATTGGGAGTATATACTGCCTATAAATATTACCGAAAGCTACTTGTTAAACTCAAAAACACTCCCTCAAGAAAAATCCAATCGGCTCGGATACGGGTTCCCAACTATCAAAAAATGGGCGTATTGGCACAATCTTATCTCAAATTTCACCTAAACCTATTATAGATGGAAACCTTTCTATGGATTGCAGTTTTATTCGCTACTTTTTTGATCATGGAATTTATGGCCTGGTTCTCCCACAAGTACATCATGCATGGTTTTTTGTGGGTACTGCACAAGGATCATCACAAAAAAGACCACAAATCATGGTTTGAACGCAACGATTTGTTTTTTATATTTTACGCTATCGTCAGCACTTCATGTGTCATCCTATGGGGTGAATACAATTTTTGGGCAGGTCTGCCCATAGGAATAGGTATCTTTATTTATGGTCTAACTTATTTTTTGGTACACGACATCTTTATTCACCAGAGGTTCAAATGGTTCAGAAATGCCAATGGCCGATACGCAAAGGCTGTGAGAAGAGCGCATAAAATTCACCACAAACACTTGGGCAAAGACGATGGAGAATGTTTTGGAATGTTATGGGTACCGATGAAATACTTCAAAAATTGATCAATTTTTGCGCCAGTTGTTGGTGAACTTACAGTCAAGGAAATCTTTGTTTAAGCTGATGTAAGTCAGCTCTATTTTTTCCTCCATCCATTTTTTGATGGCTTTGAGCTTCTTTTCCTTTAAGGCCAACTCTTTTATTTTGACATAATCCTTTGAGTAATCGGCAAGGTGTTCGTCATAGCGATTGGTAACCTTAAGGATTTTGTATTTCTTCAGTCCAGAGCGGTCTTCATCCAATAAGGGAACCGAAATCTCCTCGTCCTCCAAATCTCTGATTTGGTTGTAGAGTACAGGATCCATTTTGGTAAGTTCAAATCTTCTGTCTCCAGTAGTAGGGTTAATAATGGCACCGCCATTGAGTCGGGTCTCTTTTTCACTGGAAAACTGAATAGCAGCATCCTCAAAAGTAATTTCTTTATCAATGATTCTCGTCCTAAGCGTGTCAAGAAGTTTTCTCGCTTCCTCCAATTGTTCTTCGTCAACCTTGGGTGTCAAAAGAATGTGTCTTACATCGATTTCTTGCCCCCTAATCTTTTCCACCACAAGAATGTGCCAACCAAAATCTGTTTTAAAGGGATCTGAAACCTGTCCTTCTTGCATACTAAAGGCAATGTCACGAAATTCCTTTACCATCCGAGGTTTTTTTCTGTGAAGGGTATATTTACCTCCACTGGATCGGGATCCAGGGTCTTGAGAATACAATACCGCCTTAGATGAAAAACTCAAACCTCTCTCTTCCACATCTACTTTAAAGGACTTGAGTTGATTGATAATACGTTCTTTCTCCTCTTCCTTGACTTTGGGTTCTAATACAATTTGTGAAATTTCCAATTCTGTCCCGAAAGTAGGGAGATCGTTCTTGGGGATCTGCTTAAAAAAACTTCTTACTTCTTCGGGAGTAATCTCAATTTCATCAACAATTTTGGCCTGCATCATGGAGGACAACTTTTGAATTTTGTTGATTTGAAATAACTCATCCCTGAAGGATAGTTCATCGGGTTTTTTATAAAACTCCAAAACCTTATCAATACTTCCCAATTGATCCGTAAAATAAGCAATACTTTGATCTACATAATCGTAAATCTCCTGATCGCTTACTTCCAAACTATCTTGAACGGCATTGTGAGCGTAGAGTTTGTCTTCCATCAACTTACCCAACAATTCACAGCGGGTAATATTTTTTACTGACATCCCTTGGGATTCCATCTCAACAATAGCTTTGTCGATATCGGATTCGAGGATAACATAATCCCCCACTACAGCCGACACCCCATCTACCTTAATCCTTTGGGGCTTTACAGACTGACTCCCTTGAGCATAAATACTTCCAGTGTTTATTAAACTAAGTGAGAATAAAAAGCTGATTAATAGTATTTTAATATTTTTCAAATTTCTTGGTTTTGATAGCATCCTGCAATATATCATTGTCAAATGATCTTAAAAATTCAAGTTTTCTTTGGTTAAATACAATATCTCTAATGGTGTTTTCTACATAGGAGATAGGAGCGACATTTCCTCGATCCAGCCTTCCCGCCAATTGGTACAAATATAAAGCTAAACTATCTTTCACTTCATAATAATTCGGGCTTTTTAAAAAACGCTCTTGTTGCTGTTGATCCAAGTAGCCCAATCGATCTCGCACTTCAATTTGATTCAGCCAAATAGAATCCGATAAAAAGTAGTTGGAAAATTGGAAAGATAGGGAATCTAGGAATTTGACATCCTCTGGATCAAATCTTTTAAATCGCCGCGTAATCTCTCTGCGATCCACATTGTCCAAGGGAAAGGAAATATATCTAAGTCTATAGATGGGCTCCTTTAATAAAAAATTTCGCTTATTTTCCTCATAATACGTACCGATTAAAGATTGCGTCGTTAGCGTGTCCATAGTCGATTTAAGAACAAACTCCCTGTAGGCATTGATAAACAAACTATTTTGATAGGCATCAACAAAATGGGTCAATTCAGAAATTTTATTCTGGGGCAGATTGATCAAAGATTTTTCGTATAGTAATTTCTGACGCGCCCAATTATTTATAAAATCACCGACCTTAATCAAACTATCTTCCTCAGAAGCAAATGATTCAAAATTTCGCTCTATATCAGACCGATACAGATAGTAATTCTCGGCTCGAGCAATCAAACGATCCTGATTGGATGAAGTAATGGAATTACAGCCCATTAAAGCGGAGAAAAGGGAACTAAGGATCACCCACAGGGGAAGTTGTAAAAAATTAAATAACCTCATTGCACTTTCAACGGTTTTTTTAAAAAATATTGCATGATTTATTAACAATTAAATTTATTATTCTTAATAAAGTTTGTAAAGCACTGATTTACAATTCATAAACATGTTGATATTTTTTTGAACTTATTAAAATAATTTGTAAATTGCACTAAATTAAAAGCAGTGAAAAACAGTTTAGCTTCTTTTTGCTTTTTAATATTTTCATTAGTTTTCTTCAAAGCTAGTCCAAACTCCCACCCCCTTATTTTCAACGTTCATCCAACCCTCAAATCAAACGAAACGTTTAACGTAATTTATCAAAATAACACTCTTATTATAAAAGGTATCCATGCCAATGGAAACCTCAAAATCTATTCCATCATCGGGAACATGATTATGGAGACCAGCATTCAAGATTTCTCTAATGTTGTCATTCCAATCAACTTAGAGAAACAAAATCTCTATATCATACGTATTGAAACTTCCGATAATAGAATCTTCACACAAAAAATTGTTGCACATTAATCAAGGGCTGTAATTAGGTGCTTCCTTGGTTATGCTAATATTGTGTGGATGACTTTCTTTAATTCCTGAGGCTGTAATGGTCACGAATTTTCCTTTTTCTTGCAAGGTCCTAATATCTTTAGTACCACAATAACCCATCCCCGCTTTTAGTCCGCCAATGAATTGGTGGATACTTTCGTTCAAATCTCCTTTATAGGGAACCTTACCCACAATTCCCTCGGGAACCAACTTCTTGATATCATCTTCTACATCTTGGAAATATCGGTCACTACTTCCTTTTTTCATGGCTTCTACAGAACCCATTCCGCGATAGGTTTTAAATTTTCTTCCTTCAAAAATGACTGTCTCTCCTGGGGATTCTTGTGTTCCTGCCAAGAGTGATCCCAACATGACAGCATCTGCTCCTCCTGCAATGGCTTTGGGAATGTCTCCAGTATATCGAATCCCTCCATCGGCAATGATAGGTATATCAGTACCCCTAAGGGCCTTATAGACCTCTGTAATGGCAGAGAGCTGAGGATAACCCACACCTGCAATTACTCTTGTTGTGCAAATCGATCCAGGTCCAATCCCTACTTTGACAGCATCTGCACCTAGGTCAGCCAAATATTTAGCTGCCTCTGCAGTGGCAATATTACCGACCACCACATCCAAAGCTGGGAAAGCTTCCTTTACCCGCTTTAGCGCCCCTGCAACTCCCTTGGAATGTCCATGAGCCGTATCAATCACCACTGCGTCCACATTGGAGTTGACCAAAGCAGAAGTACGCTCCAATAAATCTTCAGTGACCCCGACAGCCGCCGCTACACGCAACCTCCCAAATTCGTCCTTATTGGCATTGGGCTTGGCCCTGTGTTTTGTGATGTCCCTAAAAGTAATCAAGCCCACCAAAATATTGTCGGCATCAATCACTGGTAATTTTTCAATTTTATGCTTTTGGAGAATAACCTCTGCCTCCCCCAGAGATGTACCTTCTTTTACCGTAATGAGATTTTTGGAGGTCATTACCTCTGAAATGGGTCGGGCATCGTTCTTTTCGAAGCGCAAATCCCGATTGGTAACGATTCCCAACAGTCGGTTTTCATCATCAATAATGGGAATTCCACCAATTTTATAATGTGACATATTGTCCTTTGCGTCTTTGACGAAGGAATCAATGGTCAACACCACTGGATCAATGATCATTCCCGACTCTGCTCTTTTGACGGTTCTTACCTTTTCAGCTTGATCCTTAATGGTCATGTTTTTGTGTAAAACCCCAATGCCTCCTTCTTGAGCCATAGCAATGGCCATTCGGCTCTCTGTAACGGTATCCATAGCCGCTGAGACCACGGGCACATTCAAATGGATATTTCTTGAAAAACGGGAGACAATGGATACTTCACGAGGAAGGACTTCTGAAAAGGCAGGCACCAACAATACATCGTCGTATGTGAGGCCTTGACCAATAAATTTGTCGGAGATCATAAGCAATTAATTTTGAAACTAATTGCATGTAAATATACGGAATTAATCCGCATTATGACGAGCTCGGCTTTCTTAATAAATCATTAAATATGAATATAACCGCTGCGATATAAGAAAGTGTCATCAATATCCCTGAGATTAGTACAAGATAGGAGACCCACATATAACCCATCCAAATCAAATAAATTCCGCCAAAAGTGACCAAAATAGAAATGAAAGGTTCAATGCTGAGAATTTTTTTCCACAAAACACTCCCTTCGGTTCCCCACAATAAAATTCCTGTAATAAAAAAAATCATACTAATGGACAACACATGGGTGTGTATAATGGTGAGCATTTCTCTGCTACTCTTTTTGAATTTGAGCACTTGGGGGTCTACTTGATCCTCATTTCCGTTGTAGTTTTCTTCTATCCCCTGAGGCGAGGAAGCTTCAGTTTGGGCTACAAATGCCAATCCGGTGAAATAACCGATGGAAAGCATTATCAAGAAAACACCCAAGAATAACTTTACCGCTTTTGGTAAATTTTTTATAAAAAATGGTTTGTACATCTTTTATCGAACAGCTACTGCATTTTGAAGCTGCAATTGTGAATAAACATAATTGATCGACTGGGTCATAGATTTGACCGAGATAGTGGCACCAGAAATGGCACTGATGTTTTCTCCATAAAAAAACCGTTCAGTAAGAGAAGTATTTTCAAATTGAGAAAGCCATCGGTTGCTCGAAATTTCTCCACCATAATCTTCGCGATAAACCAAAATTTTCGCCTTTTTTTGGATAAAATTTTCATCAAAAAGGATCAAATATTCAAAAGTATCGGTTTTACTTGGTGCCGTTCCCAAAAACGCATAGCCCAGAAGTGCACCCTCTTTTTTGATTTCAAAAATCTGGTGCTGTACCAAGTATGTACTGTTTTTAAATTGAAAACCAGGAGTACTGGTTACATCTTGTAACTCGAAATCCTTACAAGAGAAAATCTTAGTGATCTCCTTCTGCATTCGTTTCTGAACCAATTTGTTAACATCAAAACCCAAATTGATATTCAGAACACAAAGTAATGCAATGCTATAATTGGTAATTGTAGAGATCATATTCTAAAATTCGTAACAAAGATAAAAGTGTATGAGTGAAAATACAAGTTTATTTAGATTTAATTTAATTAACAATAAGGTGTTAAAACCAAACTCCTACTCCTGCGTTGATTTGTCCTTTTGCATCATCATCAAGTCCAGTTGATTTAGATTGATAATCCATCTTAAAAACAGCTCCAGGAGCCAAATGATAAGACAGACCAGTAGTGATTTCCTTCCGATGATAGGCAGCATTTCGATCGGTATTGGATGGCACTGAAGCATGGGTGTCAAAATTTTCATAACGCACAAATGCAAACAATCTTTGTCTATTTCTGATGGGTAAAAGGTTGTAGGCTCCCTCAATATAGTAGCCCGACATCCCCGAACCCAGATCTTTTGCCGTCAATTGGTTGTACTCAAATACGTCTTTTATAGAACTTGTAATGTACTGACACCGAGCTGTAAATTTTCTTAAATTGTATCTGGCATCGAATCCTATCATGGACAAACCTACCGTGCTGCCACTGGTGTCAAATACTTCGTTTGCTGCTTGGGTTCTTCCAAAATATCCCGATAATCCCAGTCTGAGTCCATTGATCCCGTAAAAATCCAATTTCATAGAAAGGTTGGGCGTTCTGAAAACAGATTCAGCCCCTTTTTGTCTGCCTGATCGCAAACCATTGGATCCCTGAACCAATCCAGCGGTGCCATTATGGGATAAAAAGCCATTAAAAATATAAGCCTGATAACGCATAGACATAGCATCTGATCGGCCTGAGACTCCAATACCGATTTCCCTCCAAGTCGTGGGAACCAGTTTGTTATCCATCGAAGGACGTTCTACTCCGTTGAAGGTAGTCGGTTCGTGGTATTCGTTTATAATACCCATGGGAACTAACATCAAACCAGCTCTAACGTTTAGCGAATTGTTGACAGAATAATTCACAAACGCCTGCTCAATATAAACCTCTTTGACATGCTCAAACTCTAGTTCTGTTACAAATTGTGTTCTGTCATCAAATTTATAACCAAACAGCAAAATCAAACGTTGCACATCAATTTCACCATTAACCGATTCTGGCTGATTGTACAATACCTCAGCATATCCACCAAGGGTCATACCATTAGGAATGGCCTCCAAATTCTGTAAAATCCTTTGATATCCATTGATTTGAAGTAAGTTTTGATTCATTGATATCTCTAGACTGTCTGCAACATTCTGTGCGTAACTACCGAAGCTAATCATAAAAAAGGCTAGCAAGTGAGGTAATTTATTTTTCATTCTTGACTATTGTATTTAATTAGACTTATTATAAATAAGCACAATATTACACCAAAAAAGGTTTAGAAAAAAGGATAAGAAAAAATATTTTTAAAATCGATAGATGGATTAAATTATACCTTATTGAAAAACAGAAAAATACAGAAATAACTATCTTTGAAAAAAAGTAATAAAGAGAGATATGATAGAGAGACTACAAGAAGAATTGACTCCACTTAAAGAAAAACTGGTTCACCACCCTTTGTACCAAAACATAACTTCCGTAGATGATATCAAGCATTTTATGGAATCTCATGTTTATGCCGTATGGGATTTTATGTCATTGGTCAAAAAGTTACAATTGGATTTGACCACCACCACCCTACCCTGGCAACCTCCATCCAATAATTCTGGTGCCAGATTGATCAATGAAATCGTATGGGGTGAAGAAACCGATTTGGATAAAGAGGGCAATTCGGTCAGTCATTTCGAAATGTACCTCAACGCCATGAAACAAATTGACGCTGACAATAGTGGTATTGAAAGTTTTTTGGCCCAACTCCGTGAAGGAAACAATATATTTGAAACCATAAACAATGCGGGATTGCCTGCTCACGTTAGCGCATTTTTAGACTTTACCTTTCGAATCATTGAAGAAGGTAAGACCCACAAAATCGCTGCGGTCTTTACTTTTGGCAGAGAAGATTTAATCCCAGATATGTTCATTTCTATGATCAAAAAAATGAATCGAGAAAACGAACACAATTTTGATCAAATTATTTATTATTTCGAAAGACATATAGAGGTCGATGGGGACTCCCATGGCCCTATGGCACTCGAAATGATAAAAAACCTTTGTGGTACAGACCCCCTTAAATGGGAAGAATCCATCTCCGCCTCCAAAACCGCTCTCCAAAGACGAATAGCACTTTGGGACGGTATCAATCTCCAAATCACTCAAAAAGAAAAAGCCTCAACATGACTAGATTTTTATTCATTTTACTCATTTCCTTTAGTATCTCGCTTAAAGGTCAAGATTCACACATGACTAATTTTGCCAACACCATCACCGCAAAAGAGCTCAAAGAACATCTCTATGTCTATGCCTCCGATTATTTTGGGGGAAGAGAAACAGGAACCAAAGGCCAAAAAATAGCCGTGGACTTTCTCAGGGATTACTATATCAGTCAAAACATTCCCCCTGCAAAGGGAAGTGAGCAGTATTTCCAAAAAATGAATTTGATAATAAAAGGAAATTCAGTCGATACAGAAAATGTAGCCGCCATCATTGAAGGATCAGAATTCCCCAACGAATACATCGTATTATCTGCCCATTTGGATCACATCGGAACACACGACGGACAAATCAACAATGGAGCCGATGACGATGGGTCTGGAACAGTAGCCCTTATGGAAATTGCTGAGGCTTTCAAACAGGCATCAATCCAAGGGCATCCCCCAAAAAGATCCATTGTTTTTCTCCATGTCAGTGGAGAAGAAAAAGGCTTATTAGGGTCCAAATATTATGTAGAAAACCCCCTTTATCCCTTGACACAAACAGTGGCCAATCTCAATATCGATATGATTGGAAGGCTTGACCCTAAAAGGGACGACAAAGATCCCAATTACATTTATCTTATAGGATCGGATAAACTCAGTCAAGAACTACACGATATATCGGAGGCCATCAATGACAAATACTCAAAACTGAAGCTAGACTACACTTTTAACGCCGACGACGACCCCAATCGCTTTTACTACCGAAGTGATCACTACAATTTTGCCAAAAACAACATCCCCGTTATCTTCTATTTCAATGGCACCCACGAGGACTATCATCAACCTGGAGACACCCCAGACAAAATCAATTATCCTCTACTAAAAAAGAGAACCCAACTTATTTTTTATACCCTATGGGAATTGGCCAATAGGAAGGAAAGGATTAAACTCAAATAATCAATAAAATTTTCCTCTCTCAAAAAATTTCCTAAGTATTTATTACATTTAAAAAATTAAAATCAAATCTTATAAAATGAAATTAAACAAACTCTTAACAATCGCATTTGTTGGAATCTTGAGCCTCTCTCAAGCTCAAGAAATCCAAGACAGCTCCCCTACAGAAAATACCACCTCTGAAAACTCTTTTATTCAAGATTCAATTCAATTGGATTACAAAGTCAAAAGATTCTCTATAGGACTTAAGTTAGGTGTTCCCAACATCGCCTCTGTCGGGGCACAATACACCCTCCCCATTCTAAACAATCATCTGGCGCCTTATTTTGAATACTCGAGTTATTCTCATGATGACGGTGAAACAGAGGGAGATTTAAGTTTTTCCGAATTTGGAGCTGCCTATTATTTTAATGAAAAAGGAAAAGGGCTTTACTTGGGGGTAGGTGTTTCCAGTCTTAAAGTAAAGGCCACCTTTAACAATGTTTCTTTAGAAGGAGGCAGAACTGGTACAGGAAGTGGTGACATATCACTCAATACCACCAATTTAAAAATAGGACTCAAAACTGGGGGAACATTATACTTTAGAATGGAATTGGGTTATGGTCTAGGTAATCTGCCAAAAACCGTTGACTTTACCGCCAAAGACAACGCCACATCATATACAGAGACCGTTGAAGAAGACATACCTGCAATTCCAGGGATATCCGAAAGTGGATTGTTTATTGGAAACATCGGTTTTGGACTGTCCTTCTAATAGTCTTATTTTGAGAACAATAAAAAAGGGTTGCGCTTTGCAACCCTTTTTTTATGGGTGGAAGACCGGTTTCGAACCGGCGACCTCTAGAACCACAATCTAGCGCTCTAACCAGCTGAGCTACAACCACCATAATTCGGAGGCAAATTTAATGACTTTTTGTTTTAATTTTAGAGTAAGCTATCAAAATTTTCTATCCCAAGGAGTCGATCTGTTGTAAAACCCTCTGCAGCATCTTTATAGATCAATCTTCCCATGTTTTTGGCACGTGATGCTACACTCTCCAAAAAGTTAAGGGAACTGATGGGCGTTTGGGGGCCTTCCTCCTTTTCGTCATAGAACTGACTTTTAAAAGCGCGGATGGCTTCCATCTTTTTCGGTAAGAATCCCGATATATCCACTACAAAATCGGGAGTGAGTTCTTCCCATTGTATGTAGTGAAAAACATGCTGAGGTCGAAAAGCGGTTTGAGGATTTCCTTCCCCGTCATGTGTTTCAATTCGTCTCAATCCACTTAAGAAACAGGCTTGACTTACCAAATCTGATGCTTTGGCATGATCGGTATGACGATCCCTAATGGCATTACACAATACAACTTTGGGTTGATATTTTCGCAATACAGCGATCACTTCCATTTGATGCTTATGGTCGTTAACAATAAAAGCATCTTTAAAATTGAGATTCTCTCTAAAACTAACACCTAAGATATCTGCGGCTGCCTGAGATTCTAGTGCCCTGAGTTGGGGCGTACCTCTGGTAGACATTTCACCTTGAGTGAGGTCGACAATACCTACTTTTTTACCCTCAGCGATGGTTTTGGCAATGGTACCCCCACAACCCAATTCTACATCGTCGGGATGGGCACCAAAGGCTAGAAGATCTAATTTCATAGACTTTCATTAACGGCCATTACATCTTCCTCCACCCAATTGACCACTTCTTCGCTCATAGGAGCTGTTCTGGGGGTGATGATTTTGGAAAGTTTTCCATCTGTACCGATCAAATATTTTTGAAAATTCCAGGAAACAGTAGAGCTTTTGTAACCGTTTTTGCGAACCTGTGTAAGAAATTGATACAGGGGGTGCATTTCATTCCCCTTGACGGTGATCTTACTCATCATTGGAAAAGTAACTCCATAATTTTTCTCACAAAAGGCAGCAATCTCTTTATTACTTCCTGGCTCTTGCCATAAAAAGTCATTGGCAGGAAACCCAACGATCACAAAACCACTGTTCTTGTATCGGTCGTAAAGCTTTTGAAGTCCTTTGTATTGTCCAGTCAGGCCACATTTGGAAGCCGTATTGACAATCATGATTTTTTTTCCTCTTAAATTTTCAAAATCAAAGGTTTTTCCTTCAATGTCTTTAACCTTAAATTGATAGATAGTCTGATCCATAGTGTTATCGTTTTGGCAAAAACCAAGATTGATTAAAAAAATAAATGAAATAAATAGGGTTTTAATATTCATAACACAAATTTCGGGTTTTATTTTGTTATAAAAAAATGGAAAAATGTTAAACAGAAATATCAATGAATTTCAGCAGATAGTTGTGCCTCCAATAATTTGAGACAAATGGGTTCCAATTCTTCATATGAACCTGTTTTTACAACACATTTTCCTGAGTAATGAACAATATAGGCACATTGTTCTGCCTGTTCGTAGGTATGATCACAAAAGGCCACTAGGGATTTGATGACGTGATCAAAAGTATTAACATCATCATTGAAAAGAATGATTTCATGTTCTCGTTCTACCTGAGTGAGAACATCTACTTCACTTTCTTTTTCGATTTGTGGCTTTTCGGTACTCATCATTGGCTAAAATGGGCCGCAACCCATCCGTTTTGTTCAAAATTACGAATAAATCTAAATCCTTCTGCTTCACAAGTGTTTCGAATTATACCCAAATCTACAACATAAAAACCACTCAACAACAAGTCCCCTCCTGATGTTAAAATTTGTCCATAATCTCCAATTTGTTCCAGCAGCACATTGCGGTTGATATTGGCCAAAACAAGATCAAATTTCTTGGTCGTAGAAACGGAATCATCCAATTCAGCACTGATATACTGACAGCGATTCAATTCTATATTTTCTTTGGTATTTTCCACACACCAAGGGTCATTGTCAACGGCAAGAATACTATTGGCTCCTCTCTTCTCGGCCAAAATGGCCAATACTCCCGTGCCTGTTCCCATATCCAAGACACACTTGTCCTTACAGTCCAAATCCAACAAAAAAGAAATCATCATTTGAGTGGTTTGGTGATGTCCTGTTCCAAAACTCATTTTAGGAGTAATCACCAGTTCATACTCCGCTTTTTCGGAGGGGTGAAAATCGGCTCTGACCACACAGCGATTCCCTACCCTGATGGGAGAAAAATTTTGCTCCCAAAGGCGGTTCCAGTTTTTAGGGGGAATAATTTGGCTTTGCCATTCAATCTCAAGTCCCTGAATATCGAAAACATCGATTTGTAAAAAATCGTTTTCCCTAAAATCGCTTTGAGGGATATAAGCCTTAAAGCCTTCGGGCGTATCGACAAAACTTTCAAATCCCAACAGTCCCAACTGGGCCACCATGACCTCCCGCCAAGGGGCTGTTGGTGTCAGCCTAAGGTCAATTTCCAAATAGGCTACCGCCATTTATACCGATTGAATAATAGCCGTAAAATCTTCAGCATTGAGCGCAGCACCACCGATCAAACCTCCATCCACATCGGGCTGAGAAAAGATAGCCGATGCATTGGCTGGTTTTACACTGCCTCCGTAGAGAATAGAAACATCATCTGCCAATTCCTGACCGTATTTGGAGGCGATAAGACCTCTGATAAAAGCGTGCATTTCTTGCGCCTGTTCGGGCGAAGCAGTCTCTCCTGTTCCAATGGCCCAAACTGGTTCGTAGGCCAAAATGATTTTGATCCATTGAGATGGATTCAAATCAAAAAGAGCGGTTTCCAGTTGAGATTGAACGACATCAAAATGACTTCCTGCTTTGCGCTCGTTTAGTTCCTCTCCAAAACAAAACACAACTTCCATGTCGTGGGTCAATGCTGTTTCAACTTTTTGCTTGAGTCCGGCATCCGTTTCATTGTAATAGGCCCTGCGTTCTGAATGTCCCAAAATGACTTTATTGATCCCAATACTGTGGAGCATTCCAGCAGAAATCTCGCCCGTAAAAGCACCTGACTCTGCAGCGTTCATGTTTTGGGCCAAAACCTCTATTCGACTCCCTTGGGTCAATTCTTCCGCTTGAACCAAGTGGGTAAAGGCCGGTGCAATCATCACCCTGACATCGGTTGAAAAAGTCAAGGGTTTAAGTGCTTGAATCAATTCGGCGGTCTCGCGCTTGTTGTTGTTCATTTTCCAATTTCCGGCTACAATTTTTTTTCTCATAATATATAATTGATTATTGTAATTTGACTTGTGGATCGAGCTGAGCGTAGATAAAATCTACCGCCAAGTTGATCAATATAAAAAGACTTGATAATGTTAGAACGATACCAATGATGACGGGGATATCTAGAGTATTGAGTGCAGTGACAATTTCCTTTCCCATTCCTTTCCACCCAAAGATGTACTCAACAAAAACAGCCCCTGCCAGCAAAGAAGCGAACCATCCCGAAATCACTGTCACCACTGGATTAAGTGCATTTTTGATCCCGTGCTTAAAAATGACTTGAAAAGTTGACAACCCCTTAGAATATGCTGTTTTGATATAGTCTTGAGACAAAACTTCGAGCAAACTACTGCGCATCAACTGAATGATCACGGCTATGGGACGAATACCCAAAACTACTGCGGGTAGGATTAGATTTTTTAATTGCAATTCTCTTCCCTCTCCAAAATCATCCATTTCATATAGACTTCCACTCATATTCAAGCCCGTATATTGGTGGTATAAATAACCAAAAAACCAGGAAAAAAGAATGGCGCTAAAAAAAGAAGGGACACTCATCCCAAGGGTGCTGATGAATTGTAACCAGCGATCAATCCAAGTATTATAAAATAATGTGGCTACAATCCCCAATAAAATCCCCAATACAATGGCAATGGAAATTGAGGCCACAGCCAATATCAAAGTATTGGAAAAAGTTTCGCCAATTACTGTTGAAACTTTTTTACCTCTTTTTTGATAAGAAGTTCTCAAATAAGGCCATTTGAGGGTCAAAACATAATGAGGGTTTTGAATCACTGGAAAGGCACTGTATTTTTTGGTGGAGAAAAAAGAAAGATCATTTTGATCTGTTGAATGCAAGGATAAGGGAGACAAATCATTGAGATAGAGCAAATATTGCCTAGAAACAGGAAGATCAAAGCCATATTTTTTTTGAACCAATGCCAGTTGCTCTGGGCTTTCATTCTGGCCCAACATCATCTGGGCAGGATCTCCTGGTAAAACATTAAAAAGGAAAAAGACCAAGCTAACAACCCCAAAAAGGGTTAAAAAAGCATAAAAAAGTTTTAAGAGTACGTTCCTTAACATCTATTCCTCAAAAGCCCTTAGGTGAATTAAAGCAAAAACAGCATAGTTGATAATGTCTTGATAATTGGCGTCAATACCTTCACTGACCAAGGTTTTGCCATCATTGCCTTCTATTTGCTTGACCCGCATCAATTTTTGTAAAATCAGATCGGTAAGAGAACTTACACGCATATCTCGCCAAGCCTCACCATAATCGTGGTTTTTGGCCTTCATCAACTCAAAAACTACTGCAGCCTGCTTTTCATACTGCAACAAGGCTTCCTCTGTATTCAAATCGGGGGTGTCAGAAACACCCAACTCAATTTGAATCAATGCCATAAGAGAGTAGTTAATGACTCCAATAAATTCGGAGACTTCACCCTCATCTACTTTTTGAGTAGCATTGGTTTGCAAACCCCTAATCCTCTGAGCCTTGATAAAAATTTGATCTGTCAATGAAGGAAGGCGGAGTATGCGCCAAGCGCTTCCGTAATCCGTCATCTTCTTGGCAAAGAGTGACTTACAGTTCTTCATTACCCTTTGATACTGTTCAGGGGTGGATGTCATGGGTTTATTTATCTTTGGCGTAAATTTCGATAATTTTTTTTACTCTATAAAGGGCATTAATAAAAGTTTGAAAACTATTTAAGTTATAGCATGACCATCAATATCAAAGGGGAGTTAATTGATCTAAGACAACCTAAAATCATGGGGATACTGAATCTGACACCAGATTCGTTCTACGACGGTGGAAAATTCAATGTATTGGATAGTGCCATAGCTCAAACAGAAAAAATGATTCTTGAAGGAGCCTACTTTATTGACCTGGGGGCTTGCAGCACAAAACCAGGTGCTGAAGAAATTAGCGCACAAGAAGAGAAAAAAAGACTTTATCCCATTTTGGAAAAACTGATTGAAACTTTCCCCAAACAGTATTTTTCCATTGACACCTACCGTTCTGATGTGGCAGAGGGATGCCTCAAAAGAGGGGCTGCAATGATCAATGATATTTCTGGGGGGCAGTTGGACCCCAAAATGATGGAAACCGTCGGGAAATATCATGCACCCTATGTGTTGATGCACATTCTGGGAACACCAAAAACCATGCAAAAAAAACCCCAATATAAAAATGTTGTTCAAGAGGTCTTGTATTATTTTTCCGAAAAAGTACAGCAGGCATACCACAACGGAATCAATGATGTAATCATAGATCCTGGTTTTGGATTCGGAAAAACACTGGAACACAACTATACCTTAATGAACCATTTAGAGTTGTTTCATAGCCTAGAACTTCCAATATTGTTAGGCATATCAAGAAAGTCAATGATATACAAAAAACTGGACATTACTCCCGATGAGGCACTCAATGGAACCTCAGTGCTCAACACCATTGCACTGTCCAAAGGGGCAAATATTCTTCGGGTTCACGATGTCAAGCAAGCCAAAGAATGTGCCGATTTATTGCAAGCCCTACAATAGTTTTATAATTTTACAAAAAAGCTACCTTGGACAAAATTGATTTTCTAGACTTCACCTTCATCGACATTGTTGATATTCTTTTGGTCGCTTTGCTTCTTTTTTATGCCTACCGACTGGTTAAAGGAACAGTCGCCATCAATATATTTATCGGTATTGTCATCTTCTATGTGATTTGGAAATTGACGGACATTCTCAACTTGGATGTTTTGAGTAACATATTGGGCAAATTCATCAGCGTAGGTTTTTTTGCATTGATCGTAGTCTTTCAGCAAGAAATCAGAAAATTTTTACTCCTGATTGGTTCAACCAATTTTGCCTCTAGGCGAAACGTCATCCGTTATTTTAATTTTCTCAATCAAAACCAGGAGTCACTCAAAATAGATTTGACTGCTTTGTTAAGCGCTTGTAATAAAATGGCCAGTGAGAAAACCGGAGCCATCATCGTATTCGAAAGAGAAAACAGTTTGGATTTTTTAAAAAATACGGGAGACGAAGCCAACATCGAAGTCAGCGCACCAATTTTGGAAACCATCTTTTTTAAGAACAGCCCCCTTCACGATGGAGCCATTATCGTAAAAAACAATTTTATAAAAGCCACACGGGTGGTTCTCCCAGTCTCTGAATCCACTTCAATTCCCTCAAGATTTGGACTTCGACACAGGGCAGCCATTGGAATCAGTGAAAAAACAGATGCCATAGTACTGGTGATTTCTGAACAAACTGGAAAAATATCCTACATCAAAGACGGAACTTTCTGTAAGTTTAAAAACACAGAGGATCTTCGGAGAATGCTAATTGAGGACCTCTCTATTTAGATCAGACGGCTACTTCCAAAAATTGAATTTTGTACAACTGTGCGTAATATCCGTTTTTGATCTTCAACAGCTCTTTGTGTGATCCCACTTCAACTATATGACCAGAATCCATTACCACAATGCGGTCGGCATTTTTGATTGTTGACAGGCGGTGGGCAATCAGTATGGATGTTTTGTTAGAGGTAATTTTATGGGTTGCATTTTTGATCAATTCTTCTGAGTGGGAATCAATAGAGGAAGTAGCCTCATCGAGAACCAATACACTTGGATTGGCAATATAAACCCTCAAAAAGGCGATCAACTGACGTTGTCCAGACGAAAGCATAGCCCCTCTTTCCTTAACGTTGTAATCATAGCCTCCAGGAAGGGATTCAATAAAATCGTGTACCCCTATCTGTTGTGCTGCCTCACGTACCATAGCTCGGGTCACATTTGGGTTGTGTAAGGTAATATTGTTAAAAATGGTGTCTGCAAATAAAAACACATCTTGTAGAACAATTCCCATATGTTTTCGCAAAGATTGGAGCCTAAAATCCTTAATGGAGTGATCGTCCAGACATATTTCTCCCTTGTCAAATTCGTAGAATCTGGAAAGCAAATTGATCAAAGTAGATTTACCAGCACCAGTAGCTCCCACAATGGCAATTTTTTCTCCAGGTTGAATCTCTAAATCAATCCCATGAATGACCTCTTGGTCGTTCACATAAGAAAAGCTCAAATCCTTGATGGTAATTTTACCTTCAATTTTTTGCGGATTCCATTGACCATCATCAACGATCTTGCTCTCAGTATTGATGATCTTAAAAATACGCTCGGCTGCAACCATACCCATTTGTAGGGTATTGAACTTATCCGCAATGTGGCGCAAAGGACGGAAGAGCATCTGTGACATTTGGATAAACAAAAAGATAGTACCCATAGATATGGAACCTCCTGCCGCCACATTCAATCCTCCATACCATACCAACAAGCCCAAAGTGATGGAAGAGGAAATTTCAGCAATAGGAAAGAATATTGAGTTGTACCACACGGTTTTCAACCAAGCATTTTTGTGCTTTTCGTTAATGGACACAAAATAATCGTATTCGATTTTTTCACGGTGAAATAACTGCACAATTTGCATTCCCGTAATCCTTTCCTGAACAAAAGAGTTCAGATTGGCGACCTGAAGACGAACTTCCTCAAAAGCAGTCTTCATAGATTTTTGAAAGAGTCTCGTGGCGTACAAGATGACGGGAAGAATTGAGAAAACAATTAGGGAAAGCTCCCAGTCAATGGCCAACATAATAACGATCACCACACCCATTTTTAGCAAATCGGCAATGATCATAAACAAGCCTTGAGAAAAAATACTCGCTATGGTCTCTATGTCGTTCACAGCTCGAGTTACCAATCTTCCTACGGCAGATTGATCAAAATAGGCCATCTTAAACCCTATGATCTTCTTGAACAATACTACCCTTAGATCACGGATGACGTTTTGTCCCAACCAATTGGCATAATAGACAAACAAAAATTGAAAGATTACCTCTAACAATAGAGCACCCAACATTAACCCAATCAAAAAGACCATACCATCGTAATTCTTAGGACGGATGTAATCATCGACCGTAATTTTCAACAAATAAGGAGTCAGTGCAGAAAAACCAGCCAACAGTATGGCAGAAATCATCACAAAGTAATAGGTCTTATTGTAGGGCTTTACATAGAAGATTAACTTTGAAAATAATTTAAGATCGAAAATTTTCCCTTTTTCCTTTGCCATCAGTCTATAAAAATGTTATCAGGATACTCAATACGACTCAGATATAGACCCTGGGCAGGAGCAGAAAATCCAGCCTCTCCCCTATCTTTACTTTTGATCAACTTTTCTATATCCTTCACTTCTCTTTTTTTGTAACCTACTTCCAAAAGTGTGCCAACAATGGCCCGAACCATATTTCTTAAAAATCGATTGGCAGAGATGGAGAATAACAATGAAGAACCCTCTTGATGCCAAGTCGCATTTTTGATATTACAAAGAAAAGTTTTTACATCGGTATTTGAACGGGAAAAACACTGAAAATCTTCATGCAATAGAAGAATCTTGGCCGCTTGGTTCATCAATTCAACATCAGGGCTGTTTTTGAGGTAATAATGCAATGGAGCGTTAAAAGGATCTTTGGCCGTTGATATATGGTATTCATAATCACGAGCTGTAGCATCGAAACGAGCATGGGCATCGGACTGAACCCTTCTGATGGCTTTGATGGCAATGTCATCTTTCAAAAAACCGTTTAAAAGAAAAACAAGTTCTTGGGGATTGGCAATTTCCTCCACTACATCAAAATGCGCAAACATCTGTCGGGCATGGACGCCAGTGTCGGTTCTTCCCGCCCCCATCAAACTGATACTTTTCCTTTTCAGCTTACTCAGTGCTTCTTCTAATACTTGCTGTATACTGATGGCATTGGGTTGTCGTTGCCAACCGTGATAGGCAGATCCGTTGTAGGCTAACTCAATAAAATATCGTTTTGACTCCATTGTCAGTACAAAGATATTGTTTTAGGAAACAATACTGCTAAAGTCTTTGGAAGTGAAAATTCAAATATCTTTGATCATTATTTAATGAATCATTTTGAAAAAAATCCTACTACTTTCCGATACACACGGTCATTTGGATCATAAAATCATCAAATACATCGATGATGCCGATGAGGTTTGGCACGCTGGAGATATTGGAACAACCACTGTAGCAGATGGGATTTCACGTTTGAAAACACTCAAAGGAGTTTATGGAAATATAGATGGCCATCAGTTGAGAAGTCAGTTTCCCGAAAATCAAATATTCAGTTGTGAAGGCGTAAAAGTTTTGATGACACACATTGGGGGCTATCCAGGAAGGTACAATGCAAGGGTAAAAAAACTCATCTTAACAGAAAAACCACAACTCTATATCTGCGGGCACTCTCACATTCTTAAAGTAATTCAGGACCGCAAAAACAATCTATTACACATGAATCCTGGAGCTTGTGGAATTCAAGGTTTTCATAAAATAAGGACACTATTGCGGTTTGAACTCAATGATGGTAAAATTGAAAAACTCGAAGCCATAGAATTGGGCCTACGTGGATCGCTTATCGCAAGCGATCAATAGAACGGATCAAATCCTCGTCCTTTCGGATTGACATACTGCTCAAGATCAACAATATCAAACTTAGAAAAGGCACCATCAACCAGACCAAAAAAGGGTTAAGATCAACCGTATTGAACAATCCGTAGATCAAGAAAACTGACAAAGCAACATGAATAATGAAGTGTATGCGGTTTATCATCAATTGGATTTTCCTGTTTTTAAACAAAAGCAGGGTCAAAAACGCGGTAGATGCACTCAAAATGAGATAGGACTTCAATGGAATGGGAACCGCAGACTCTAAATAGGACAAATCTAAAGTTGGTAAGAAAAAAAAACCAAAACCTGATGCGATTGAGATCAATAACAAAAAAACTGTCTGAATGCGTTGGATCATGGGCTTAAATTTAAAAACTTAAGTTTTTTCATTAAAATCCTAAATTAGAAATAAAATTTGTAATATTGCCTGTGGAGCACACTAATATCTCCGCACTTTCAAACTCTATCTTTCATTTATTTCTCACAAATTTATCTTTAATCTCATCTAATGTACGAGATAGCCACGCTAAAAAGTAAAAAACTTCCTGAATTACAGGAAATTGCAAAAGCCCTTGGAGTCAAAAGGATTACTGGACTCAAAAAAATGGAACTCATCTATCAAATCATTGATACGGTAGCCGCAGCTCCGGGTGATGATATTGAAGTCAAGCCTTCCATAAAGGAAAAAGCTGAGCCTATTGCTAAAGTTCAAGAAAAGGAAAAGCCTGAAAAAAAGGCCATTGACCATAAAAAGGTTAAAACTGAGGACAAAATTGAGCAACCCAAATCGGAGAAGAAAGAACATCATCACCAACAACAACACAAACAAAACCATCACAACGGTAAACCCAATAACCTCAAAAAGAAAAAAGAACACCATGAGGTCAATCACAACCGAGACAATCGGAACCGTTACCGTGAACCCGATTTCGAATTCGAGGGCATAATCAATACGGAAGGGGTACTGGAAATGATGCAAGAAGGCTATGGTTTTCTTAGGTCTTCCGACTTTAACTATCTTTCCTCTCCCGACGATGTGTACGTTTCACAATCCCAAATTCGATTGTTTGGACTCAAAACTGGAGATACCGTATTGGGAACTGTTCGCCCTCCCAAAGAAGGTGAAAAATATTTCCCACTGATTAAGGTAGATAAAATCAATGGTCTCGATCCAAAAGTTGTAAGAGATCGAGTATCATTCGAACATTTAACTCCCCTATTCCCAGAAGAAAAATTCAATATCGCCGAAAAACAAAGTACCATATCTACGAGAATCATTGACTTGTTCTCTCCTATAGGAAAAGGGCAAAGGGGAATGATCGTGTCACAACCCAAAACGGGAAAGACCATGCTCCTCAAAGACATTGCCAATGCCATTGCGGCCAATCACCCCGAAGTTTACCAACTGATCCTTTTGATCGATGAAAGACCAGAAGAGGTAACCGACATGCAAAGAAACGTTGACGGTGAAGTAGTAGCTTCTACCTTCGACGAGCCTGCAGATCGACACGTAAAGGTGGCCAATATTGTACTCGAAAAAGCCAAAAGAATGGTCGAATGTGGCCATGATGTGGTGATTTTACTCGATTCCATTACCCGATTGGCGAGGGCCTACAATACTGTCCAACCAGCCTCAGGGAAAATCCTCAGTGGTGGGGTAGATGCCAACGCACTCCACAAACCCAAAAGGTTCTTCGGAGCGGCTCGAAACATTGAAGGTGGAGGATCCTTATCCATCATCGCTACTGCATTGACTGAAACAGGGTCCAAAATGGATGAGGTGATTTTTGAAGAGTTTAAAGGTACGGGAAACATGGAACTGCAACTCGATCGCAGAATTGCCAACCGAAGAATATTCCCTGCTATTGATTTGATATCTTCCAGTACCCGTCGAGATGATATATTGCTTGACGAAAATAACATTAAACGGATGTGGATCATGAGAAAATATCTGGCAGACATGAATCCTGTTGAGGCCATGGAGTTCATCAATGACCGATTTGTCAAGACAAAAAACAACGAAGAGTTCCTCATTTCAATGAACTCGTAACACAAAAAAAGCCTTCCAATTGGAAGGCTTTTATATACAATAAATTATTCGGTTTAAAGAGAGGCAACAAACTTGGCCAACTTGGACTTAATATTGGCCGCTTTATTTGCGTGAATGATATTCTTTTTCGCCAACTTATCCACCAAAGAAACAACTTCAGGAAACTCCTTATTGGCTTCTTTTTTGGTGGTCAAACTTCTCAACTTACGAATCGCATTTCTTGCGGTTTTGTGTTGAAATCTATTGCGCAAACGCTTTTTGTCGTTTGAACGAATTCTCTTTAATGCAGACTTGTGATTTGCCATATAACTATTTTAAAAGCTTGTAGCCCGTAGGGGAGTCGAACCCCTCTTTCCAGGATGAAAACCTGGCGTCCTAACCGATAGACGAACGGGCCATTATTTTCAGTGCGCAAATGTACACTTAAAAAAATTATTATACAACCCAAAAACCAAGTGAGAGTGCAACAATAAAAAAATAAGGAGCTCTTAATACGATTTCGCAAAAAACACTCTTTGGGAGGAGGATTTGCCAGAATAAACACATTTACCCTCGTTTGGGGTTTCAGTCAATGGAATACATCTTATGGTTGCTTTGGTTTGCTTTTTGATCGCCTCTTCTGTTTCTGACGTCCCATCCCAATGGGCAGAAATAAAACCACCTTTATTTGTCAATACGGATTGAAACTCATCAAAGTCGTCCACCTCTGTGATGTGATCCTCTCTAAATTTCAGTGCTTTATTGAAAAGGTTGACTTGCATTTCAGCCAGCGTCGCTTGAATGTGATCCGTTAATCCGTCCAGTGGAACTGAATTTTTCTCCAAAGTATCTCTTCGGGCCAATTCCACTACCTTATTCTCCATATCCCTAGGACCAATGGCAATTCTCAGTGGAACCCCCTTCATTTCATAGTCGTTGAACTTATAGCCTGGCTTAAAATTATCTCTGTCGTCATATTTAACAGAAATCCCAACTGCCTCAAGTTCTTCCTTGATTTGATTGGCCACAACAGAAATGGCTTCGAGTTGATCCAGTCCCTTGTAAATGGGGACAATCACCAACTGTATGGGAGCCAAATTGGGGGGTAAAACCAAACCATTGTCATCGCTATGGGTCATGATCAGCGCTCCCATCAGTCGAGTAGAGACACCCCAAGATGAGGCCCAAACGTATTCTAAACCACCAGACTGGGTGGCGAACTTAACATCAAAAGCTTTGGCAAAATTTTGACCTAAAAAGTGGGAGGTTCCAGCTTGCAACGCCTTGCCATCTTGCATCAGTGCTTCGATACAATAGGTCTCCTCTGCTCCAGCAAACCGCTCACTTTCCGACTTGAGACCCTGCACTACCGGAATGGCCATAAAGTTTTCGGCAAAATCGGCATACAATCCATTAATTAATCGGGTTTCTTCAAGAGCCTCTTCTTTGGTCGCATGTGCTGTATGACCTTCTTGCCACAAAAACTCGGCAGTACGCAAAAACAAACGTGTACGCATTTCCCATCGCACCACATTGGCCCACTGGTTGACCAATATGGGTAAATCCCTATAGGACTGTATCCAGTTTTTATAGGTATTCCAGATGATGGCCTCACTGGTGGGTCTGACCACCAATTCCTCTTCCAGTTTGGCATCAGGATCAACGATCAATTTTGTACTATCGTTAGGATCGGTTTTCAATCGGTAATGAGTAACCACAGCACACTCCTTGGCAAATCCCTCGGCATTTTTTTCCTCAGCCTCAAACAAACTCTTGGGAACAAATAAGGGGAAATACGCGTTTTGATGGCCGGTGGCCTTAAACATTTTATCCAATTCCGATTGCATTTTTTCCCAGATGGCATAACCATAAGGTTTGATCACCATACAACCCCGAACTGCTGAGTTTTCTGCCAAATCGGCCATAACAACCAACTCGTTATACCACTTCGAATAATCTTCTGATCTGCTAGTTAATTTTTTTCCCACTTAAAGTTTGGCACAGAATTTGTTTTCTGTATGTTTATATTAATTATGAAACACAAAACTACTATTTTTTTGTTTGTGTTTCATTCCTATAACCATCTACTATGAGAACAAAACTTAATTTAAAATCGCACCACTTATTAACCAGTCTTTTTCTCATTTCCACTTTATTTTCTTGTGGAAGTTATCAGGGGGTGTCCTACTATGCATCAGATGGTATTTATGGAGGAGAAGTTGCGGTCAAGACAAAACCCGAAAAACCCCAAACCAATACCAAAGGGGTTTACTACAAAGACTATTTCAATAATATTTCCGACGATTACTCCTCATTGGATGATCCTCAAAACTATGTCTACACCGATACTGATAACTACAGCAGTAACAATGGCAACAGTAATGTACGTGTAAACTCTCAAGCTCCTTGGGGAGATCGCACCAGCAGAACAGAAGTCTATTATATCAACAACAACCCTTGGGGATATTTTAATTTCAATTGGGGTTTTCACAATTCCTTTTATGATCCCTTTTGGAATTACAGTCCTTTCTTCTTCAACAGAGGGTTTTATCGACCCTATTGGGGGCTGAGCTTTTACGATCCCTATTATCGTTTTGGATATGGGTATTATGGCTATCCCTATTTTGGTTCTCCATACCGCTATGGCTATAGAGGGTATTACGGTAACCGATATGATCGTGGCTTTGCCCGTTCTCCCTATTCTAGGGGTTCTGGACGATATGCCAATGCCAACAACTCCAGAGGGGGAAGATCTGATCAAAATTTCAGCAGATCCGACAGTTCTAGGAGTAACAATTACAACGGGGTAAATACTGACCCAGCCAGTTATTCCTCCCGTTACAACGAAGGCAGAAGACCTCCAAGTCAAACCACCAGTAGAGCCAATTCACAAGTAACCCGTAATGCCAACACCAAATCCAATCAAAACTCTAGCTACAACAACAGATCGCAATCCAACTCTAATTACTCATCAAGAAGCAGGAGTAATTATAATTCGGGACGAAGCAATAGCTCCTCTCGATCTTATTCCAGTGGGGGGCGTACCTCAAGCTATAGTTCAGGTTCCAGAGGTTCCAGTAGCCGAAGCAGTAGCGGTTCTAGGGGAAGGTAATGTAGAATTATTATTTAACGACTATTGAAACCGACACGATTAAAACTATTGTTAATCACACAGGTTAGTGGTATTTTAAATCGTCAGAAGTTATATAAAGACACCATAAATTTTAAAAAATAAACACATGAAAAAATTCATCCCTCATGTTCTAATGATATTTTTATACACATCGGCATCATATGCTCAATCTATTGATGACATTTTACGCTATTCCCGTACTGAATTAAAAGGTTCAGCCCGATATGTGTCCTTGGGAGGTGCATTCAATGCCTTAGGTGGAGATTTTTCAGCCATAAATGACAACCCTGCAGCAGCAGCCGTATTTCTCAACTCTGAAATAGGAGTTACTCTGAACAATTTGGACAACAAAGTCAACGCCAATTATATGGGCAACAATAACAATGTTGATTCCAGATCAATGGATTTCGATCAATTTGGAATGGTGTTTGTTCTGAACGACACATCGACCGGTGACTTCCCAAAACTGACCTTCGCTTTCAATTTCCAAAATACACAGATTTTTAATGATAAGTTTAATGCAATAGGAACCAACTCCAACAAAAGCTTGGACGACTACTTCCTGTTTTTTGCCGATGGAGTCCCTTTTTCTCAAATTAAAACTTATGACAACGAACCTCTGCCTCAATCCTACAAATATTTAGGGGAAAATTTTGGATATGGAAGCCAACAGGCTTTCTTGGGTTATCAAGGATATTTAATTAGTCCTGAAGAATATGAGGACAGTAATTCCCTATATTACTCCAACAGCAACCCTCAAGGCCAAGCAGTCGATCACGACTTTTTTGTTACTCATAGTGGTAAAAACAGTAAAAACAGCATTTCTATGGCAACCCAATACCGTCAAAGTCTATATCTGGGCTTCAACGTGAATTTCCACAACTCGAGATTCAAGAGAATTGACAATTTGTTGGAATACAACTACGGTTCAGGTTCTAACTTTAGAAGCACCGAATTTGAAAATGAGCTTCTAACCACTGGAGAGGGTTTTTCTTTTCAGTTGGGTGCCATCTACAAACCCAATAATAACATAAGATTAGGACTCAGTTACCAAAGTCCTGTATGGTATGAAATGATAGATGAGTTGAGACAGTTCATCTCCTCCGCCAAAAATAGCGGTTTGGATACTATTGATCCTCAGGTAACTAACATATATGAATACAAACTGTCCATTCCTTCCCGATTGTCTGGAGGTTTGGCCTATGTTTTTGGCACTAAGGGTTTGATCAGTTTTCAGTACGATCGGGTCAACTATCAAAATACCTCTTTTGACATTGGCAATGGAGATGACAACTTTATCTATCAAAATAAGAGAATCGAAACAACATTAAAGTCGGCAGGAACTCTTAGAGTTGGAGGAGAATACCGGATAGATCGATTGAGCTTGCGTGCTGGTTATTTCAACCAAGAGAACATCAACAAAACCGCTCTTGATCTCAGCAAAGGTACTACCTTTGGTTTGGGGTATGATTTTGGAGCCAGTATACTGAACTTTTCGCTTTCTAATATAGAATATCAGCATTCTGAATTGATGTATCAAGACGGCTTGAATGATTCCATTCAGCTCAACAAAGATCAAATTCAATTTTTGGTTTCCTATTCCTTTAAACTCTAGTGAAGCAAAAACCCCTCTAGGGGGTAAAGTTCCATGACCATTAATGGATAAATAACTATCTTTGTACCTCTTTTACAGCTATGAAATTAGAAAAATTACTGACGGAGCAATTGGATGAAATGGGCGATCAGCACCAACCGGGCTCCAAGGAGACCCCACTTCGTCCCGATGCCTTTGAAAGGAGTAATACCGAAAAGACATTACTCATTGAAGAAAAAATTCAGGAAGTACTTCATATTTTGGGGATGGATCTAACTGACGACAGCCTTAAAGGAACCCCTAGGAGGGTAGCCAAAATGTTTGTCAATGAAATTTTTAGTGGGCTACATCCTGACAACAAACCCAAAGCCTCCACCTTCGAAAACAAATACAAGTATGGTGAGATGTTGGTCGAAAAAAACATCACCCTCTACTCCACTTGCGAACACCATCTGCTTCCCATTGTTGGTAAAGCCCACCTAGCCTATATCTCTAATGGAACGGTGGTAGGTCTCTCCAAAATGAACAGAATCGTTGATTACTTTGCCAAACGCCCCCAGGTGCAGGAACGTTTAACCCTTCAGATCGTGGAAGAACTCCAAAAAATATTAAAAACCGATAATGTAGCCTGTGTCATCGACGCCAAACACCTTTGTGTCAATTCCAGAGGCATCAGCGACATCAGTAGTAGCACCGTTACCTCCGAGTTTGGCGGTCGCTTTAAAGAAAAAGAAATCAAGAGAGAATTTTTGGATTACATTAAATTAGAAACTGAGTTTTGATCGACAACTCCCTCGTCGTTTTAAATTCCCTAAGTGGAAAAAAAGAAGCTTTTGAGCCACTCAATCCCGGCAGTGTAGGAATGTATGTCTGTGGTCCAACAGTCTACAGTAATGTCCATTTGGGCAATTGCAGGACTTTTATTTCTTTCGATTTGATCTATCGTTATCTCAAACATCTGGGATATAAAGTTCGCTATGTCAGGAACATTACAGATGCGGGCCACCTCGAAAACGACGAAGATGTGGGGGAAGATCGTATCGCCAAAAAAGCGCGAATCGAAAAAATTGAACCCATGGAAGTGGTACAATTCTACACCGTAGATTTTCACCAAATCCTAGAAAAATTTAATACCCTCCCCCCGGGGATCGAACCTACCGCAACGGGTCATATTATTGAACAAATCGAACTCATCAAAGAGATTCTCGAAGCAGGGTTTGCCTATGAAATCAATGGATCGGTTTATTTCGACGTTTTGAAATACAACGAAGCTCATCACTACGGACAATTGAGTGGTCGCAAGATCGAAGAATTGATTCACAACACCCGTACCCTTGACGGACAAAGTGATAAACGCAATCCGCAAGACTTTGCCCTTTGGAAAAAAGCCGAACCCCAACACATCATGCGTTGGCCCTCCCCCTGGAGTGATGGTTTCCCTGGTTGGCACTTGGAGTGTACCGCCATGAGTACCAAATACCTCGGAGCTTCCTTTGATATCCACGGTGGTGGGATGGATCTGAAATTTCCTCACCACGAATGCGAAATTGCCCAAGCACAGGCCATACACAAACACCCCCCTGTCAAATACTGGCTACACGCCAATATGTTGACCCTCAACGGGAAAAAAATGGCCAAATCCACTGGAAATAACATTCTTCCTATGGACATGTTTACGGGCAACAATGACATGTTCCAAAAACCCTACAGCCCTCAGGTGGTGCGTTTCTTTATGTTACAAGCCCATTACACTAGTATTTTGGACATTAGTGAAGACGCTCTAGATGCCTCCGAAAAAGGTTATAATAGATTGATGGAAGCGGTAGGAAAACTGGCCAAAGTCAGTCCCGGTGAAAAAGCTGGAGACTTTGATACCGATCAGTGGTTAAAAAAATGCTATGCCGCCATGGACGATGACTTCAACAGTCCATTGTTGATCGCGCAACTTTTCGAAGCAGTTAAATTCATTAATCTGGTCTTGCACAAAGACCACCCCATTGACAAATCCCAATGGGAAACCCTTACCAAAATGTTGGCCGTGTTCATCCACGACGTATTGGGAATAGCCCCAGAGCAAAAGTCGAGTGATGCCACTGAGGAGACGCTCAACCAGACCATCAGCCTGTTGATCGAACTAAGAAACAACGCCCGATCAAACAAGGATTTTGCAACCTCCGACCGAATCAGAGATCAACTCTTGGAATACGGTATTCAATTGAAGGACGGTAAAGAAGGAACCCAGTTTACACTCAATTAGAGAGATGCTGAGAAAGGTTTTGATTTTTCCTTTTGTATTCCTCATCAAAAGCTATCAACTTCTGATTTCACCTCTTCTCCCCCCCTCTTGTCGCTTTTCGCCAACTTGTTCCCACTACGGACTGGAAGCTTTTCGCCGTCACGGTCTCTTTAAAGGATTTTATTTGACCCTTAAAAGAATTGCTAAATGCCACCCTTGGGGAAAAAGTGGCTATGATCCCGTTCCTTAACATTTCTCTAAATGCAATTCTTTGAGAATTGTATTACTTTTAAACCACAATTGTAAAAACTATGACCTTTTTAAAATTCAACTGGGCTCCCAACGAAAAACTATTCGAAATCGGTGGTTTTGGGATACACATTTACAGTCTTATGTTTATCATCGCATTCCTTTTGGGCTTGCGACTTTACAAAAAGATGTTCATCAAAGAAAAAGTGGATCAAAAATATTTGGAACCTCTTTTTATCTATATGGTGGTTTCTACACTATTGGGTGCAAGGTTGGGGGAAGTATTTTTCTACAATTGGGACTACTTCCAAAACCACCTGATCGAAATACTTCTCCCCATCAAGGAAAAAGCAGACGGTGGATACTCCTTTATCGGTTTTAGAGGATTGGCCAGTCATGGCGCTACCATTGGAATTCTAATCGGGATATCCCTCTACCAACGAATGTATAAATTCAAACCCTTGATCTGGATCCTCGACCGACTGACCATACCTGTTGCCATCGGTGGTTTTTTTGTCCGAACTGGAAACTTTTTTAATTCCGAAATTGTAGGAAAATATACCGGTTCCAATTTTGGAGTGGTCTTCGAAAACAGAGGGGAAGTACTGCCCCGCTACCCCGCCCAAATGTATGAAGCCTTTGGATATTTACTGCTGTTTTTTGTTCTCCGAAAGCTCTACAATAGCCGATTTAGAGACCAAGGAGGATTTCTATTGGGGCTTTTCTTTATCGGACTGTTCAGCATCCGATTCTTAGTAGAATATGTCAAAGAAAGTCAAGGAGGATTTGAAAAAATGATGCCCATGTTCTCAACAGGACAATGGCTCAGCCTGCCTTTTATCGCCTTAGGAATTGCTTTGTTGGCATTGTCTTTCCGTAAAAAACCCACACCCATCAACGAAGAATAATGGACGAAGCCACGCTTGAAAATCTAAAATTTCCCATCGGTAGATTTCAATGGGTAGATCGACTCAGTGATGAGCAAATCAAGCTTTATACCCAACAAATAAGGAATTTTCCTACACAATTAGAGGAACAAATCCAGTCCCTCCAAGCCGAAGATTTCCAAAAGCCCTATCGCCCTGGAGGTTGGAAAATCGGTCAATTGATCCACCACTTGGCCGACAGCCATATTCACTCCTATACCCGTTTTAAACTGGCTTTGACCCAAGACACACCAGCTGTTTTAGACTACGACCAAGACCAATGGGCCGAAATGCCCGATGCTGTTAACACCGATGTGGGAAGCAGTATGCATATCCTTAAAGGCATTCACCAGCGATGGACTAACCTTATAGAGACCTTAGAGCCCAATCAATTTGATAGACAGTACTATCACTCCGCTCGGGATAAACACTACCCCTTGGGTACGGTTTTGGCGCTCTACGCATGGCACGGACTTCACCATCTGGCGCATATCCGCAATACGCCCTAATTCCTTTTTTTTACCGACTACAGGAATGTCAGTTTGCTTTAACAAACATTAATAAATATAGTAAACAAACTCTGTTATACCTTGTCTTTACTGCCCTAAGAAGGAACTTCTTCTATTGCTGTTTGAAGCAAAACGCCTATATTGAACTACCCAAATCCTACTACTGCCATGACAAGTCTATGGTTTCTTTTTTATTCCTCAGCTATTCCATTATGGATTAAGTGTATCAATATCAGCCTTATTGAGGTATTACCCAGATTTGGAAATTCAAAAACAATGGAGACTTATACGCTTATAAGTAGAAAATCTCTTGCAAATATCAATAGTCCATTAGATGTAATTATTGAAGGTCAAAGCACTGAAAAAACAACAATTTAACACGAATAAAAACAAATAATATATAAAAGAAATAAACGCAATACTGCGGATATTTACAAGTTAGGCAATATTAAAAACTACACCACCGATGTTAAAATGGTACGCAGACAATACTGAGTTAAGTACGGAAAAAGGAAAACCAAATGTTCTACTTTTTGGTGGTGTAGTTGTTGAAAGCAAATCGGAGAAGCAAATAGAAAAGCTACTTAGGGAGGTAAAAGGGAAATACACTTACCCGACACTTTCGATTAAATGGAACTTTAAAGATTTAAAAGAAAACTATGAAGAATGGAATCGACTTGAAGAGTATAAAAAATTGCTAAAAGAATCATACAAATGGAGGACAGAAATTGTAGAAAAGTCATTAAAAATTGACTACCAAATCATTCTAGCTACAATTCAAAGGTATCCATCAGACAAGCCATTAAAGAGAATTAAAGAACAACTCACGGGTATTTCATTCTCCCAAGTATTGATGAGAGTTGGATTATTTGCCTCAAACTTCAGTACCAAGGAGAACTTCGAAATAATTTTAGATTGGCCAGATGGGAGTAATCCGAAGCCTTTTAATAGAGAATATTTTAGAGCATACAACCTGGGGAAATCTTCAAGTAACGTACCATATCATTGTGGACCCTTGTCTAAATTAGGCTTTAAAGATTCTGTTTACTTTGCAAAGTCAACACATTCGACAGTGCTTCAATTTGCAGACATTGTTATTGGTGCAGCCAAGGACTTCATAGTTAAAACGACACAAGAAATTGAACATTCTCTTGGTTATGATTTGACTATCAAACTACTTCCAAAGTATTACGGATTTCCAAACAAAATAATTGAATATGGGATGAACTTTGCTCCAAAAAGTGACGATAATTATCAGAAATTGAAAACAGAAATTGAAAATAACATTGCCTAACAACGCATATAGCATATGGCAGGTAAACGACCGCCAGCAAAATTTCCGATCCGAAGCCAGCTTTGGTTTCAGTGGACAGGAAAGTGCTTCGAAATCCCGCACTACGCATACACTTACCGTTGTAGGTCATTAAAAAATTTGTATATCAGATATACCTAATAATGATTATCAAATAACCTTGACCCTAATCTATTAACATCAAACA